>Ga0265594_1000056_pt1 | contig 89849 bp, 97 predicted proteins | sample saktaG_11_FD_190147 | JGI IMG/M metagenome (GOLD analysis project Ga0265594, IMG submission 190147) | Saline water microbial communities from Sakinaw Lake, British Columbia, Canada - sak_2011_5_24_80m | ecosystem: Environmental > Aquatic > Non-marine Saline and Alkaline > Saline ...
GTCGGGGATAACCAGGTCCCCGGGCTTTATTTCTCTTTTAAAACTGCCCACCGAGTTAATAGCAATAATGTGCTCCACCCCCAATGATTTAAGGGCATAGATATTAGCCCGGTACGGCACTTCGGTGGGAGTGATGCGATGCCCCCTCCCATGCCGGGGCAGAAAGGCAATACCCACCCCTTCTAATCTACCAATAATGATAGTATCACTCGGCTTGCCGAATGGTGTAGTTATGTCAATTTCTTCAACGTCGGTCAGCCCTTCAATATCATACAGCCCCGTCCCCCCGATCACCCCTATCTTCGCCTCTGGCATCAAGTTACCTCCTAGAGTTTTTTAATTAGAAATACGACTTGTCATTAAGACTCGATTTTTTAACTTTCTTATCTGATAGATATTTTGGGATTATTGATTTTAATAAATCGAATTGCCATTTAGGACTCGTAGGTGCCAAGTATATTCTATCTATTAGTTTATCTAGGTCTACTGGCGCAGGCATACCGATGGAGAATGCTGGTGAGGATAAGTTAGTCAGTCCATCTTCAGTCTTGCCATATGCAAAGACTATCGCTCTTACTTCTCTCTCGTGCTCGAAACTTTTTCGCTTACGAAGGAAGGGCTTAAAGAAATCTTCTTCAGAAATTGCAACCTTCAAATAATCGATATATCGAACCTTGCCAATGTGGATGTCGGGGGTTTCGTTACCAAAACAGCCTCTTAAGCGACTAAAAGTTGACCGTATAGCAATCCCTCCATCACTTTTAAGATAAAGTTTCCACATAGCGGCTGATTCATGTTCGTTCTCATGCCAGCTATTAATAAACATACACCTGCGGAGACTTTTATATAACCCGCTAATAGCCTTGGGTCTTTGCTCGAAATATTCCTTATATTGAGTAGGCAGGGTGTTTAGCCACTTCTCATGAAGAGCTGCCCTTTGCTGTATATTTTGTCTAGGATATGACCCTTCAAATGGGTCTCCCAATTTATCCGCTCTAGAAAAGAAAAGAGCCGATTTATCCAATAGACTCACGAACTTGGTAAAGTCCATATATCGCCATATTTTAGCATTTTCATTTTCTGGTTTTTCAAAAACAGGATGCTCTTTATACATTACTTACCAAACCACCCCCCTATAACTCCCCCATTATACTACTTTTAAGAATAGCAGACACTCAGCTTAACAGGCTTTGCCAAAGCCAAAATAACCTGGAGAGATTGTTAGCAAAATCTACGAAAGGAGGACAAAATGGATTATACTTCAAGAGGTTACCACGATTAAATGTATGAGGCCTTATCCCGGTTCAACATCTAGACGTAATATTACTCAGAAACGTCATGCAGAATCCTTAATTACTGCCCCGAAGTTTTGATTGAGGAAAGCAGCGATTTTCCGGCTAATGAAGGGGTACCACAGCCAGATAGTGATGTGAGTAGCAGGGAACCACGAGATGTCAGGTTTGCCGGACGCCTCCCAAAATTCGAGTGTAGCCTGCTTTGGAATATACTTGTCCCAACGCGCGTTAATCATCAATATTGGACGTTTCTGAAGACAGTGAGCAAAGGTCATAGTATCAGTCAGAAAACATTGCTTTAAAGGGATAACATTCTCAAATCCCTTCTCGATTACATCGGCGAGATACTGTGGATAGTATTCATGGATGCGATGGCATTCTTCCTCAGTACAATGATCCCCTTTTCTGAAATTATTGGCTCTACTTTTCCAGGTAATCACCTCGGCGTTCCCTCCTGTCACCAGAAACACGCCGGCTCCGATGCGTTCATCCACTCCCATCGCTATAGAAGAAATGAATCCACCAAGGCTTATTCCGATTACTGCTATCTGCTCGTGATTTATCTCTGCCTTGTCATTTGCCCAATCTATTACTTGTCGCACGTCAATTACCGAAATCCGGTAACCCTCAAACCACTCTTCAGAGGTAAGATTGGGTAAGCGGTTTTGAACGGTTTGTGGCATACGGCTGGAGTGAAAGACCAAATACAGAATAAAGCAGGCTATCCCTCTCTTGGCCAGGGCTCGGGCTAAAAACTTGCATGGGGTTACACTGTAGTCTCCCATCCCATGAAGTAAAATAGCTAGCGGGGCATTATCTACCCCCCGCGGCTGAAAGTATTCACCCCGGGCAGTATTATTCTCTTCATGCTGTGTCGGATGAGCGGTGGGGAAATCGACTGTATAGTGCACCCACTTCTTGGTCGATTTCTTCAGATTCAGATTAAAGTGTGGGTCATTATTGGAATAGCTAAACGAATTCATCTCTTACCTTGCTCATTCTATATTAATTGCCAAGCCTTTTTCAATCTGCCTTAGAAAAAAATCTGAAACCAAGTAGGCGGCCTCTATTACTAAGGCAAAAGTATGAGGAATTTATAGGCAAGGGCTCACCACAAGATCTTGACATTGATGAAATATTGTATATAATACATAGTAAATCTAGGTATTATGAAAAGATAGGTAAGAAGAATCCCTAGGGCAGTTATGACTTCACCAAATAAGTATGAGTCGATTAGCGACCTCATTAATCTTACTGGCAGGAGGGTAGTTGTTACCGGTGGTGCTAGTGGTATTGGCTTTGCCATTTCCTACCGGCTTGCCGAGGCAGGTGCTACCGTGCTCATCGCTGACAAGGATGATGAAGCAGCTCAAAAAGCCAGCCAAGAGCTTAAGGATTACGGATACAAGACCGCCTTTGCACAGTGTGATGTGAGCCGGGAAGAAGAGGTTAAGGCTATGGTAGATACCGCAATAGAGAAAATGGGCAGTATTGATATACTAGTGAATAACGCTGGCATATATCCGCAAATACTTCTGGAGAACATGACCGGCGGTGATTTTGAATGGGTAACATCAGTAAACCTGAAGGGAACCTTCCTTTGTAGCCGTGAGGTAAGTATGAAAATGATAGATCAGAGAAAAAGCGGCTGCATAATAAACATTGCTTCTATAGAATCATTCCATCCATCAAGTAAGGGGCTTTCTGCATATGATTCATCCAAGGGCGGTGTTCTAATGCTAACCAAGAGCCTGGCATTAGAGCTCGGGCAACATAACATCCGAGTAAACGCCATTGCCCCTGGTGGTATTATGACAAAAAATGTGCTTTCGCGTAGCAACGAATCCTCAAAGGAGCAAGAGAAGGCAGAATTAAAGGAACTGAAAAGATTTATGGCTCGTATGGTTTTGGGGCGGATGGGTGAAGCCGATGATGTTGCCCGGGTGGCTCTCTTTCTGGCATCGGATTTAGCTAGCTACATGACTGGTAGCATAATCACAGTTGATGGGGGTTATCTTATTTCGTGAAATATACCATTTAAGATTATATTCGGGAAATTTGAGCTAAATTTGAGCTAAAAGATTAAATTGGAGGTGCTGGAATGGCTAAAGTACTTCTTATGACTGACAACGTGGCTTGTATCCCACAAGGATTGGCCGAAGAAAACCAGATAAAGGTGGTTCCTACAGCCAACATCATCTTTGATGGCTATACTTACATTGAGGGCGTAAACATAAATGCCACGGAGGCCTATCAGCTAATCAAGAAAGACCCGGATAGATTTGTTACCTCGGCGATTACCCCTGATTATCTGCTTGACGAGTATCGCAAGTTAAGCATGGAGTCACAGGATATACTTTTAATCACCTTGTCTTCTGCACTCAGTGCATTTTTCAAAACGGCGAGCTTAGCGGCAGACCTTTTTCGAGAAGAGTCACCTAAAACCACCATACGGATATTAGATTCCAGAACTTGCGCCGGGGCACAAGGGCTTGTTGTCTTAGCAGCAGCCAAAGCAGCCGCCCAGGGGATGAATCTGGAACAGGTAGCCAGTATCGCTGAACAGGTTCGTCAGAAAACCGGTGGCCTTATGTTTTTGGATACTTTGCGTTATATCTATCGAACCGGTCGCATGTCTAAAACAGCATCGAGAATTGTATCTTTGCTGAACATAAAACCAATAAACCGGATGACCGATGAAGGTACGGTAGAACTTGTCACCAGAGCAAGAAAGAGAGAAGATGGCTACAAACGGCTGCTGGAAACAATAAGGCATGAAGCGGGAACAGATGCTCTTCACTTTGTGGTCTCGCATGCTGCTGCCCCAGAACTAGCAGATAGGCTTAGTGAACTCCTCAAGCAGGAATTCAATTGCTTAAGTTTGATAATCAGTGACTATAGCCCGGTGATGGGTTATGGAGCTGGGCCGGGAGCTTTATTCGTTGGGTTTCACCCTGAGCTAGACTTGTCGAAGCAATAAAGCTGGTTTATAATATACTTTCTGGGTGACATTCCTCGTTGTGGCTTTAATATGCATAGTAACAGTTCATACGCAGTGGTTATGAAATAGGATGGAGTAGCTTATTGAGTGTGGCTTCAGATATTTTGCAGGGAGATAACTCTAAGTTCCATATGCTTGACCGATTTCGAGAGATAAATAGCACCTTCCCCAAGACCAGCCAGCTTTTAGATTACAAACGTAGCGGCAAGAAGGTGTTTGGTTGGCTTTGTACCTATTCTCCTGAGGAAATCATGCATGCTGCCGGTATACTACCTATCCGGATTACTGGCTATTCCCAGGAGACCGAGCTCGATGACGGCAATGCCTATCTCTATGTTAATAATTGCTCTTTTTCCCGCAGTTGCCTCCAACTGGGCTTGAGAGGTGAATATAATTTCTTAGATGGTGTTGTCGGTGGCTCCACATGTGACGGTGCCCGCCGGCTTTTTGATCTGTGGCGTTATTACATTGGAACACCTTTCCATCATGTTCTCACGGTACCACGTAAGTATACCGAGAAGGCGCATGAACTCTATTACCGCGAAGTAGTCAAGTTTACCGAGCATCTGGAAGAGTTCCTCGGCTTTAAGATAACTGATGAAGCACTTTGCCAGTCTATTATGTTATACAATGAATCAAGGAAGCTGTTACGAGACCTTTATGACCTTCGTAAATTAGACAATCCGCCGATTACCGGTGCCGAGACTATGGAAATTTTGAATGCCAGCTTTCACATGCCTAAGGAGATCTTTAACGAATGGCTCAAGGAACTGCTGCGGGAAATTTCGGTGTCAGGTGAGAGAAATAGTGGCCGGGCGCGTATCATGCTCATCGGCAGCGTGTTAACCAACCCTGAGTTCGTGAAGTCTATTGAGGATCAGGGCGGATTAGTGGTAACAGATGAGCTGTGCACCAGTACCAGATATTGGGGCGACCCGGTAGTGCTGGAAGGTACCGCATCACCTATACGGGCTATTGCACGCCGCTATCTAAATAATTTCCCCTGTGCCCGCATGTTTCCCTCGGATGAGCGTTTCAACCGTATAATTGAGTTTGTCCATGACTTCAAGGTGGATGGTGTAATCAGCCAGATTGTCAGATACTGTGTACCTTATTGCCATGACTTGCCATTGCTTACAAAACGGTTAAATAACATAGATGTTCCAGTTCTGGCACTGGATGTAGAGTACGGCACCTCAGGCTCCGGACAGATTCAGACCCGGGTCCAGGCTTTCTTAGAAATGCTGGAAGCGAAGAGAAAATGACAGAAGCTGTGAATACAAACAAGATTAAGGCCATTGTAAGCGCCTGTCGAATAATCTCGAGAATGAATAGGGCTCGTCCTGATGTGCGAAAGAGCGAAATGCTGTATTACCAGATGCTCAACAATTATTTTACCCGTCTGCTGAACGCCCGCCAAAATGGTGATTTCATAGCTGCCCATACTGTTTTCTTTCCCGCTGAACTTATCTATGCCATGGATATGGTTCCGATGCATACCGAAACGACTACGTGGATGATATCTCTATTTACCGGTGAGTGCACTGACATTCTGGCAGCAGGCGCCGAACTAGGGCTGGCTTCGGAAATATGTACGCCGCACCGCGGCCTGGCTGGCGCTTTCGCTCTGGGTACGTTACCACGTCCTGATGTCATGCTATGGTCTAATATGGTTTGTGATAATACAGCCAAGAGCGGCGAACTGATTATGGAGATGACAAAATGTCCCGGTTTCTTTATTGACCACCCTTTCAAGGATAGTGAGGATGAGCGAAAGTATCTGGTAGGAGAAATGGAGGACATGGTTCATTTTCTTGAGGAGAAATCACACAGGAAAATGGACTGGAGCAAGCTGTCTGAGATTGTTGCCAGAATGGACAGACAGATTGAGCTTGTACGTGAGATAAATGAACTGCGCAAGGCGGTGCCGACGCCTTTTCATTCTCAGGGATTCCTGGAACTGGTCTCGGTTGATTATCTTTTCCCAGGTCAGCCTGAGGCAATTGAGTATCTGGAAACTCTGCGTCAGGAGCTTAGCGATATGGTTAAAGAGGGCAAAGGAGCAGTGCCCGATGAGCGTTTCCGCCTGATGAGCCTTTTCATACCGCCCATGTACTTAATGAGTTTCCTGGAAAAGATTTCACAGGAATATAGGGCGTTAAGCGTGGTGGAACCCTTCTTTACCTACTGGGGAGAGGGAGAACTTGACCCCGGTAAGCCGCTGGAGAGCGTGGCAAAGAAGTCTTATATGCTTCCTGAAATGCGTATGTACGGTCCTATGGACGAGCGGGCGTTAACCAGTATAGTTGACTGCGCTAAGCAGTATAAGGTTGATGGTGCGATATACTATGCCGATGTAGGCTGTCGGCATACCTGCGCCACGATAAAGCTTTTTAAGGATGTTCTAAACGAAATTGATGTACCGGTATTAACACTGGACTGTGATGTTGTTGACCCTACGGCAACTTCTGAGGAAGAGGTGCGTGAGAAGCTGGAGCAGTTTTTCGAGCTTCTGGAAGACCGCTAGTTTTTAATCATGAAAGCACTGGGTATAGATATAGGCAGCCTGACTACCAAGGTAGTCATTTTAGAAAATGGTAGCATACTATCCTCTATCATTATTGCTTCGGGTGACGAGCCTGAATCTTCAGCTGAGGAAGCCGTGGAAAAGGCTCTAAACCAAGCTGGTTTAAGCTTTAATGATGATTTGTATATCGTCTCAACCGGAGTCGGCAGGAAGTCCATTTCTTTGAGCCAGCAGCAGAAAGCGATCACTACCTGCCTGGCACGTGGTATTAATCACCTTTTACCCTCAGCGCGAATGGTCATAGATATGGGAGCGGAAAGTAGCACTGTGGTTAGGTTAAACGAGCGAGGACGGGTGAAAGATTGGGCCAATCACGATAAATGCGCTGCCGGTACCGGCATATTCTTGCAGCAGATGGCCAAACTGATGCAGGTACCACTGGAAGAAATGTCAAAACTATCATTAAAAGCTGAGTCCAGGGCGGATATAACCAGCACTTGCGCTGTTTTTGCTGAATCCGAGGTAATATCCCATGTCCATCGTAACCCACCTACTCCTAAAGAAGAAATTGTGGCTGGCATTAATTACTCCGTGGTCAGTCGTATCATGGCACTCTCCAAGCGTATCGGTATCGTGAAAGATGTAGCGGTGACTGGTGGGGTAGCTCTGAATAGTGGTTTAGTCTATATCCTGGAAAGAGAAATGGGCTTTGGGGTTCTGATGCCTGATATGCCTCAGATTATAGCAGCCCTAGGTGCGGCTATCATCGCCAGAGAAAATATAGAAAAGGATTTGAGTTAGTGATAATTGCTGGGATAGATATTGGTTCACGGGCAGCTAAAGCTGTCATATTGAAAGATAGCTCTATTCTATCATCAGTAATCCGTGATACCGGCCCGGAGAGTGTGAAAACTTCTTACATGGTAATAGGGGAAGCCCTAAGAGATGCGAGGCTGACACTTGATGATATTCAATACACTGTTGCCACTGGCTACGGAAGGGTGCTGGTGCCTTTTGCCAATGAGAATATCTCCGAGATAAGTTGCCATGCCAGAGGCATAAACTGGTACTTCCCATCAGTCAAAACTATCCTGGATATGGGAGGACAGGACTGCAAGGCAATAAATTGTGATGGTGGCGGACGGGTAACCAATTTCGTTATGAATGACAAATGTGCTGGCGGCACCGGCCGGTTCCTTGAGATGATAGCTGAGGTATTAAATATACCTTTGGAGGAGATCGGGGATGTGTCGCTTGAGTCAAAGAACGCTATTCCCTTTAATACTATTTGTGCCGTCTTCGCTAAATCAGAGGCTATAGTTTATCTCAGGAAGGGGGCGGCTAAGAGTGATATTCTGGCTGGCCTGCATGAGGCCATAGCTATTCGTTCTCTTAACCTCCTCAAAAGGGGGCGGATAGAGAGAGACTTTAGCATTACCGGAGGTATTTCCAAGAATAAAGGGCTGGTAAGGAAGCTAACAGAAAAGGTTGGGCTGGAACCGCTTCTTTGTGAAGACCCGCAGCTGGTAGGGGCTATCGGGGCAGCCCTTTTTGCCCAAGAGCGCCTTACAGGAGCAGACATACAGACAACGAAGATTCATCAGTATGGCTATAGTGATGCTAGCGGTGATTACTTTATTACTATTGATACCGGGCTGTGCGATGGCTGCGGGGATTGCGTAAAAGCCTGCCCTGCGGAAATATTTGTCGTAGATAAAGATGACAGTGGTCAGCCAGGAGTCAGAGTAAAAGAAGAAGCAAGGAAAAAGCTGGCATTCTTATGCCCGGGGTTCCAATTCTGTAGCCAAAAAAATACGGTGAACTGTCACAGCATTTGCCCGAAAGACGCAATAAAGCACAGTTGGTAGTGTTAGGCTATATTTTGGTTTGAACCTTTAGTTAAGAGGAGGTAGTCATGGAAGAGTCAGCAAATGTGCGTCAGCCAGTGAAGATAGCCGTTGACGCTATGGGTGGTGATTATGCTCCCAGCGAAATAGTAAAAGGGTCTGTTCAAGCAGCCAGGGAATTAGGAGTAGAGATTATCCTGGTGGGAGTGAAGGCAAATGTTGAGGGAGAGCTTGCCCAGATTGACGCTACTAATCTACCAGTTCGTCTGGTTGAAGCCACTGAAGTAATTAAAGATGGAGAAGAACCGGCATTTGCTATTATGCGTAAACCCAACAACTCGGTAGCAGTAGCTACCAGACTGGTCAAGAGTGGTGAAGCTGACGCCATGGTGAGTGCTGGCTCGACTGGCGCCTCTATGGTTGCAGCATTACAATACCTGGGTACCCTGTCTGGTATAGAGCGGCCTATGGCTGGTGGAGCCTTCCTTCAGCTGGCTCCTAAGACCGTTACATTAGACCTAGGTGCCAATGTAGGCTGCCAACCATACCACTTAGTGGATTTTGCTGTAGCTGGCAGTGTCTTTGCCAAGACTTTTCTTGGCATTGATAATCCTACGGTCGGTCTTCTCAATGTAGGCGCTGAAGAGGGTAAGGGTAATCAGTTAGCCAAAGAGGCTTACCCATTGCTTAAGAAAAGTGGTCTTAATTTCATCGGCAATGTAGAAGGCATGGATATACCAAGAGGGAAAGCAAATGTCATCGTTTGCGATGGCTTTGTGGGTAACATATTGCTCAAGTTCTGTGAGGGTCTCGGTAGGACTGTTAGTCAATGGCTTACAGATGAGCTGAAGGGCAAGTTCGTGCCAGCCGAAGTAGAAAAGATTGCCAAAAAGCTATATGGGCTTATGAGTCCAGGCGCAGTAATGGGTGGTGGTCCCTTGTGGGGCGTGAATGGAGTAGCTGCTATTGCTCACGGCAGTAGCCAGGCTCCCCAGATTGCAGGAACTATCAAACAGGCAAAACTTGCCGTAGAAAGTGGCTTTGTTAGTATGCTTCGAGCTGAGTTAGAGAAAGCACAGGCAAGAATCTCGTCAGAGAAACCAGAATAGATATTAATCCTGCTGTAATTCTTACTTCAGGAGGAGAGAGAATATGCCAACGCTAGATGAATTAAGAAAGGTTATCGCTAGAATTACCCGTTGCAGTGAGCAGGAAATAGGTACGGAGACGACATTAAAGGATATCAAGGCCGATTCCCTCCACTGGGTGCAGATTATTGTCGGCGTGGAAAACGTGCTTGATATCGAGATAGATACCGACCGAATGAAAGAGTTCACCACTATAGGGGATTTCGTTAAGTACATCGATAGTCTGCCGGAGTAATACCTGCCCTCCTCAACGCCGCGTCACGTTGTTTTGTTCCCACCAGCATAGTGGTAAATACTTACCATACTGTCCTTATTGTGAGATATTTTATATTGCTGTTGTGACCAAATTTAGCCTCACGCTAGATATATCTGTTCACCGACTCAGCTATTGAGCCAAGTTCCTTCATTAACCTAGCAAAGTCTGACGGTGTCAGGGACTGGAGTCCATCTACCAGGGCTTCCTTTGGGTTGGGATGAACTTCAATAAGTAGCCCGTCGGCGCCAGCGGCTATAGCTGCCTTGGCTATCGCCGGTACCAGTGAGTAGTGACCAGCAGCATGGCTGGGGTCAACAATAACCGGTAAGTGGCTAAATTTCTTAATCACCGGTATAGAGCAAATGTCCAGAGAGAAACGGGCGCTGTCTTCGAAGGTCCTGATTCCTCTCTCGCATAGGATAACCTGGTTATTCCCCTCTGCCAGCAGGTAGTCGGCTGCAGTAAGCCACTCGGTAACAGTGCATGAAAAGCCGCGTTTCAGAACAACCGGACACCTGCTTTTGCCAATACTGGTTAGCAGGGCGAAGTTTTGCATGTTCCGGGAACCAACTTGAAGAATATCGGCATATTTGGATACCAATTCAACATCGTGAGGGTCTACCACTTCGGTGACTACCGGTATGCCGAACTGCTTCCTGGTTTGAGCTAATAGTTCCAACCCAGTTTTCTCTAAGCCGTGAAAACTGAACGGGGAAGTACGTGGCTTAAAAGCACCGCCCCGTAAAATGCTAGCTCCGGATTCTTTTACCATGCTGGCTACATCCGTAAGTTGCTCTGCGCTTTCTACAGCACAGGGTCCTGCCATGACCACGATGCGCTTGCCACCAATCTCAACCCCGCCAATGGAAATCACGCTGTTATCTGCCTTGAATTCCCGGGAGGCGAGCTTATAGGGTTTCATAATCCGGGTTACGCTCTCTACAGCAGGTAGTACGGCAAAAATATCCGTGGGTAATTGCCCGGTATTGCTTCCCAGTATGGCGATTACCTGTTTGTCAGTACCTAAGTTCAATTGAACGTCTAACCCAAGAGACTTAGCCCGTTGCACTATACTGTCTATCTCCTCTGGAGTGGCTCCTGTTCTCATTTCAACTATCATAATGTCTTACCTTAGCTCCCTTATAAACCAGAATTTCTTATTTCGACCATCCACTACCATTCTTGTCAATGATAATACACATATGGCATCTAGCCGTCAAGCTCGTTATCCTTGCTAATTAGATGTATCCTGGTCAAGATTTGGTATAAACTATTTATATATTTAGTTGGTATGAAACAGACAGGTTTACTATGAAGAAAGTTACCCAAGCCAAGGTCACGACTCACCACTTTTGCATAAAGCTCGCACTGCCGTCACTAATTTTGCTGAGATACTTGAGAGAAGGTACCAAAGAGTCAGCTAGATTCGGGGTAGGTTCGGATAGCTGCTGCTCACCTTGACAGGCCTAGCCTGAAATTGCTAGACTGTTAGTCATAGGCATGTTGAGAGGCCTTCTCTGACTCTCATACTCTCCACCGACACATGGTGCTGGAGGTGGAACATCCCCGGGCGGGGAAGTTAAAGCTCCTCGGGATTCCTGTAAAGCTTTCCGAAGCACCGGGAGAGATAAAAACACTCTCCACCCAGTTATGGAGAGCATACTCTGGATATTCTCAGAGAGCTTGGTTATGCTGATGATGACCTCAGGTGTCTTTGTGAGACTGGGAGCCATATAGTCGCCAGTTTCGTTGCACGCCGGAACTGCAGTCTATTTCATACTATCCGATGTCCGACACAAGAACTTAGAGGAACACACTCAAATCAAAGGGCAAATAGTAATAAAGTTGCCCTTTAGCTAAAGAGTTGATTTAATTGAAAGGCATTGAGTATGGGCCAAACTCAAGAGATAACTTATAGATACCGCTGGGTAATACTCGGCGTGCTGTGGATTACCTACATAGTAGTCTTCCTGAATAGACTTGCTGTCGGACCACTGGCTCCCTTTTTCAAGGAAGACCTGGGCATAGACAGTACCCAGGTAGGTCTGGTTATGTCGGCAGCTGCCTTTGGCTACATGATAACCATGTTCCCCATAGGTTCGGTAGTTGATAGAATCGGAGCCCGGTGGCCCATGGTAATCGGGGAATTGATTGCCGGCGCTTCCATGATAGCCTTGTTCTTTGCCCCATCGTATATGTGGTTGCTGGTATTCATGTTTGCTACCGGAATGGGCTGTGGTTTTCTCATGCCGGCAACCACCCAAGGTGTGATAGTGTGGTTCTCGGCGAAGGAGAGGGCAACCGTCATGGGTCTCAAACAGACAGCCGTCAACATCGGGGGCATCATTACGGCTGTTACCCTGCCTACCGTGGCTCTTGCTCTAGGTTGGCGGTATGGCTTTCTATTTCTGGGTATTAGTGCCATAGCCATAGCAATTACAGCGCTCATCTTGTATAAAGAACCTACCAGGCCACCTTCGTCATCCACTGAATCAGCGGCCTCTGCGGCGGCGGTACCCTTGCTTGAACTGTTAAAGAACCGTCATATCTGGCTGGTTGCCATCTGCGGCCTGTGTTTAGCCTGGGTGGAGTTCACAATAGTAGCCCATCTCGTTCTTTATCTTACAGAAGCACTACTCTTATCCGTCGTCACTGCTGGGGGACTTTTGGCCTTAGCTCAAGGTGCCGGGGCCATCGCTAGACCAGCAAGTGGTCTCCTTAGCGACCGGGTATTTGGTGGCAGGAGAAAACCAATTTTTTTATTGATGGCTGGCACTGCCTGCGCCATGTGTCTCCTACTAAGCCTCTTCGGCCCCTACCTTTCGTGGGCGCTCTATCCCGTTCTTTTCCTCCTGGGGATGGGAGGCATTGGCTTTGGCGGTATCTTTCTTACCCTGATGTCAGAGTTTGGCGGTCGATATGGGGCCGGGAAAGCTGCGGGGCTGGGTGGTACGGTTACTATGGGAGGAGTTATCCTTGGACCAGTAGTTTTTGGCCATATTGTAGATACGTCTGGCTCTTATGAATTGGCCTGGTTATCTTCAGCGTTTATAGCAGCACTTTGCGTATTACTGCTCCTCTTTGTAAGAGAAGAGGAGAAGAAAATTTGAATTGTATGCTTCAAGAGCCCTATATCAGTAAGCTCAAGCCAAGCGGAAAGACACCGCATCTGGATATTATGTAAAGCACGATTATAGAACAATTTCCTTAAGCTCACCAGCCAATTTAAGCTTGGGCTGAGTAACAGCCTGTACTTCTTCAGGTGTAACTGAGGGAGCTACTTCTTTAAGTAATAGGCCCTCTGGGGTAACTTCAATTACAGCGAGGTTGGTAACAATCAGGTTAACTACTTCCCGCCCAGTAAGTGGATATGTACACTCCTTAACTATTCTTGGCTTACCTGACCGACTAGTATGTTCCATGGCAACGATGACTTTCCTTACTCCGTTAACCAGGTCCATACTGCCACCAATGCTGCCCACCCTTCGTTCGAGTGTCATCCAGTTTGCCAGGTCACCCCTCTCCGATACTTGGAACGCACCAAGCACTACTGCGTCAATATGCCCTCCTCTAATCATGGCAAAAGCCTCAGCACTATCGAAGAAAGCAGCACCGGGGTTCAGGATTACCGGCTGTGACCCGGCGTTAATAAGGTCAGGATCCATTTCTTCCTCATTAGCTATGCGACCATATCCCAGGATACCATTTTGAGTATGAAGTGTAACGTCTAGCCCCTCGGGGATAAAGCTTGAGACCAGGGTTGGTAAGCCAATGCCAAGATTCACGTAATATCCATCTTTAAACTCTTTGGCTACCCTTAGCGCAATTAGTTCCCTACTTAAACCTGACTTCATATCTTTCTCCCTTTACTATTCGGTCTACATAAATGGCAGGGGTAACGATAGTCTCGGGGTCCAGTTCGCCGGCTTCCACAATCTCATCAACTTCAGCAATTGTAACCTTGGCTGCCATCGCCATCAGTGGGTTGAAGTTTCGGGCAGCCATCCGATAAGTCAAATTTCCCTTTCCATCAGCCTTATAGGCTTTAATAAAAGCAAAATCAGCCCTGAGGGCTAGTTCAAGCAGACATTCTCTGCCATTAAAGAACCGTTTTTCCTTTCCTTCTTCAACAACCGTCCCCACTCCAGTAGGAGTGTAGAAAGCAGTGATTCCGGCCCCACCAGCCCGAATCCTTTCAGCAAATGTTCCTTGCGGAAGCACCTCAAGTTCGACTTCTCCCTTCAAGTACTGCTGTTCAAAGATATTTACCCTTCCAGCATAAACGGGGAATGTGGCTATCACCTTCTTTACCTGTTTTTTCCCAAATAGAACTGACAAATCGAAATCCTCTAGCCTACCACCGGGGCTATTGCTTATCATGGTGATATTTCTTGTCCCCTTTTTGCACAACGCCCTAGTGAGCGTAAACGGAATGCCACTTACACCAAAACCACCGAACATAATAGCACTTCCGTCAGCGATATCAGCAACTGCCTCTTCCGGGCTTGAGAATATCTTATTCATTTTCCATTTCCCTTTTCTTTGCTATACCAACTAGACCAAGAGCACCTGCCTAGACAAAACAGGCTTCTCCTGTTATTGCCGATGTAACTCTTCTCAGCAGGTGAAGACGCTCTTTTGCAGTTGGTGATGTTATTCGCTGAGACTCTTACCCACCTATTATATCACGCCTTGTTAAGCCATTTACTGATTTTTGGTAGCATGCCTTAGAGGTGACATTCCTCTGGGCCATTTCTGACTAAAAACTCTACCATTTTCACCATCCCTCTCTATAAGCTCAGGAATGGACATGTTATAATAATTCAATCATAGAAACTAAGCTTTGGAGGTGAAGAACATGTCAACTGAAGCGTCTGAACAGGAGAGTTACAATCAGGCAAGAAAGAAAGTTTGCCAACTTATAGACAATGGAAGGGAGGAAATTGTTCAAACTCTGAGCGCACTGGTGCAGATTCCCACCACCACTGGAAAAGAGGCAGAGGGTCAACAATATATACAAGGTCTATATTCTAATCTAGGGTTAAAAGTAATTTCGTTTGAGGCCGACTATGAGAGAGTCAGTCAACATAAAGCCTTCGAAGAATCTGGATGGGGATTTAAAGGCCGTCCTAATATCATAGGGATTCTTGAAGGTGAACCTTCGGCAAGGTCCTTGATACTAAACGGGCATATAGATGTGGTTCCTCCTGAACCAATCGGGGAGTGGGACTTCTCACCCTGGGAAGGAAAGATAGTGGAGAAGAAACTTTATGGGCGTGGAGCCATGGATATGAAAGGAGGGCTGATTGCCAACTACTTTGCCCTAAAGGCTTTACTGGAAGCAGGGTTGAAACCCAAAGGCAAGGTGATGCTTCAAAGTGTAGTTGAAGAAGAAACCGGAGGGGGTGGAGGCACCTTAGCCTGTTTCCTCGAGGGCTTCACCGCTGATGGGCTCGTCATTTCGGAACCGACTATGAAAATAATTGTAGCTCACCCAGGAATTCACTATTTCCGTGTCAGAGTTGTGGGCAAGCCAGCTCATGCTGGGGCTGCTCATACTGGGGTAAATGCCATTGGCAAAATGAATCAGATTTATCAAGCACTGGTAGAGTTAGACAAGAAGCGAGCCCGAGAAAAGCATTACCCGCTTTTTGAGAAAGATTCCGGAAGGTCATGCCATCTCAATATCGGGACCTACCGGGCCGGTGAATGGGTGTCAACAGTAGCCGGTTGGGCAGAGATTCAGTGCAGGATATCGTGCATTCCAGGTGAGGATGTTGATGAAGTTAAAGAACAGGTTCGGCAGACGGTAAACGATGCCGCTCAGCGCGACGAATGGCTGAGTAAGCATCCACCAGAGATAGTCTGGTTTGGGATGAAAATGGACGCTTGGGAACAAGATCCAAACGACCCATTCGTGGTAACCTTTAAATCTTGTGCTGATAAGGTTTTAGAGTTAAATACCGATATCGCTGGTATGACATGGGGCATGGATACAAGGCTGGCACAATACTTTAATATGCCTGTGCTTTCTTTCGGACCTAATGGTGAAAATATCCATGGGGTTAATGAATATGTGGATTTAGACTCAGTGATAGATTGCACCAAGGTCCTAGCTTCATTCATCATAGAATGGTGTGGAGTATAAAGCCAGACCAACTCTTCGAGATGATTGGCATTCCACCTCTGGTTTCGACACTTGGTAAGCGAGACCAGGTCGGTCTTCCCCCAGGCACTCATAGTAGGGAACGTAGTTAACACTTCCTCCACTCTTTGGTTTTGTGCTCTTAGTCCGATATCGCCTGCTACAGTAGCGGCATAAGACATAGCCACTGAGAAGATACGGCCTTTTCGGGCTGCGCCGGGGCACCCTCCTGTTTTGCTCCAACTTGGCTTGGGCTAGGTCAAAGGTTTCCTGGCTGATAATGGCTGGCGTTGCTCCTAGTATCTCAACCCATTCCTCCACTGGTTTGCGTATAAGCCTTTTCCTCTTTGGCTTGGGGGTGGCAACCTGTATTGTTTTGGCCTCTTTATAGCTGTAGGTGAAGACGTAAGTCTTACCGCAGTAGGCAGGGTTGGTTAGTATTTCATGCACCGTACTGTTCCTCCAGAATTGGCTCCTTCCCGGCGTGGGAACACCCAATGCCCATAGCCGGTAGGTTATGGCGTTCACACCTACCCCCCTCGTCGATGAGCCAACGGAACATCTCCCTGACCCACCTGGACTCTTCCTCATTGACATACCTTACGCCCTCATGGTCTCCTTTGCCCACAATGTAGGTATAGCCGTAAAGCTTACCGGTATCCCCTATCGGTATTTTGCCCCGGTCGGCCCTGGCCCTAGTTCCTCGCATAGCCCTCTCCCTTATTTTCTCGACCTCCAATTTTGAAGCCCAACCTCGAACATAGCTAAGAAGTTCCCCAACCTGACCATCCTGAAGAGGCTCAGTAACACAGAGGATCTCCACATTTGCCCTCTTACAGTCTCGAATGAGAGTGAGAAAGTCGTAGCCGTCCCGGCTAAAGCGGTTACTGGAGTAGATCACCACGGCATTAACTTCCCCAGCCTGAAGCCAGCCTCGGAGTTTCGTGAGGTCGGGCCTATCAAGGCTTAACCTTGAGTAGGTCTCCATGATGATATACTCTTCTCGCACCTCAAAGCCCCTATCGTGTGCCAGCTTCTTACAGGCTTCTAGCTGGCTCTGGAGCGATGCCCCTTCCCTCTCCTGGTCTTCAGTTGATACCCCGACAGTATATCGCTGCTCTCATGTGTTAAGCTGTTGGCACTAAAAATAAAGGGGTAGCTCTCTTCTCCTTTTAGCTTCTTTGCTAGTAGTTTTAACAACGCTGACTGGCAGTCAAGAGGTAGGGGGTTCGAATCCCCCCGGCTCCACTTTTGAATTTTTTCTAAGACTCCCATTTTGGGGTATTGACAAGTGTGGTATAAGTGGTATAATAACAAGGGTATCATGATGGAAGGGAGGACTATGGGTATTGAATTTTATAGTTGTCCCTTCTATTTCTTTTCGAACCTTTCTCGAAGGTAGTCAATATACATAATGTTGTCACTTGATGCTTTCTGTATCAAATGTGAACAACTATCGGGTTTACACGCTATAACAAGTTTGAATTTACTAATACTATTGAGATACTCTACCAAGCAAGCCATATCACCATCGCCTGTAACTATTACTGCCTTGTCATAATTGTAATACTGAATCATTGTGTGTAGTACTAATTCGGCATCACAGTCCCCCTTTACGCCCCCATCGGGTAGTTTAAGTAAAGGTTTATGTATCAATTTGTAACCATAGTTCCTCAGATGGTTATAAAGCGATATTTGCTGTGGTGAATAGCCAACGAAATAATAAGCTTGAGTTACCTTATGCCTTTTTGTTAGATACTCTCTAAACAACCGCCAATCGATTGACCATCCCAAATACTTTGTCGAAAGGTGTAGGTTTGTACCATCAATGAAAGCGAAGTTATTAGCTCCATGCATAGTGGGCCTAATTATCTGCTAATTAAATCAAGGTGTCAACTAATTCAAATTGATACACTACCCTATTTCCACACTATTTGACAAAGAGCCATTAACCACTTGACAAGAGTCTGGCCGTTAGTTTATATTGTTAAAAATAGAAAGTAAAGGCTGGGAACGAGACTAGTATGCCCTTAGCGGGGTTCAGAGAGCCGGGTAAGGTGTGAGCCGGTATCAGCGCAGGGGTTGAATGGACTCGGGAGCTGCAAGTCGAAAGGGATTTGCCCAAGTAGATTTTGACGGAAAGGGTACCGTTAGTGAAGCCCAGAGTATCGCTTCAAAATAATGAAGCCGTACTTGATTGAGATGATTGCTTAAATTAATCGGCAATCAATTAGGGTGGTACCGCGAAGGATTAACCTCTCGCCCCTATGGGCGAGAGGTTTTTTATTATCAGGAGTGATACGCCAATGTATTACCCAACATTAGAAGATGTTAAGAAGTATAAAGGGGATGGCAATCTGGTGCCTATTTGCCGAGAAATAGTCGCTGACCTGGAGACGCCAGTATCTACTTTTTTGAAGATTAATCGCGGCGGTTATTCTTTTCTCTTGGAAAGTGTTGAGGGGGGGCAACGACTGGCCCGCTATAGCTTCATCGGTACGGAACCGTATGCCGTGCTAACCACCAAGGGAGAGGATAAAATTGATCCTTTGCCCCTCATTACCAGGGAACTGAATAAGTACAAAATAGTACCGGTTGGTGATTTACCGCGGTTCTGCGGTGGTGCCGTCGGCTATCTGGCTTACGAAACGATAAATCGCTTCGAAGATTTACCCTCCCCAGACCATGACCCTCTACAACTACCGGAATCACTATTTATGCTGGTGGATACCATGCTTGTTTTTGACCATGTTACTCATAAGATAAAGGTATTAAGCCATGTTCACCTTGATGGGAATATAGAAGAAGCTTATCAGAAAGCAGTGGGGAAAATTGACGATCTGGTGGCCAGGTTAAACCAACCCCTCCAGCCGAGCCAGCTCAATAAAACAACCACTCACCCCACAGAAGGCTATAAACTCTCATCAAACTTCTCCAAGGAGGAATTTGAAGCCAGTGTGCTTAAGATCAAGCAGTATATAACCGAAGGCGAGGCTATCCAGGTGGTGCTATCCCAGCGCCTAGCTCAACGAACTGATATCGCCCCCTTCGAGATTTACAGAGCACTGCGCACCATTAATCCTTCACCTTACATGTTCTTTCTTGATTTCAATGATTTTCACATTATTGGGGCTTCACCCGAGATTCTGGTCAGAGTAGAGGATGGCATGGTAATGACCCGCCCACTGGCTGGGACCAGGCCACGAGGTAACAATACGGCCGAAGATTTTAAACTGGAACAAGAGCTACGCAGCGATGAAAAAGAGCGCGCGGAACACATTATGCTGGTAGATTTGGGACGTAACGACATCGGGCGTGTCAGTGAGCCGGGCACGGTTAAGGTTAGCGACCTGATGAACGTTGAGCACTACTCCCATGTTATGCATCTGGTTACTCATGTGCAGGGTAAATTGCGAAGCGATATGACCGCCTTCGATGCTCTACAAGCCTGCTTTCCGGCAGGCACGGTGTCCGGTGCACCCAAAATCCGGGCTATGGAGATAATCGCCGAGCTTGAGCCAGAGAAAAGAGGCCCCTATGCCGGGGCAGCGGGCTATTTCTCCTTCTCCGGCAATATGGATATGGCCATCGCCATAAGGACGATGGTCATGAAAGACGGTATCGCCTACGTGCAGGCCGGGGGTGGGATTGTCTACGATAGTGTGCCCGAGCGTGAGTATGAGGAAAGTATGAACAAAGCCAGGGCATTACTCAAAGCTATTAGCCAAGCTGAGGAAAGTCATGCTGTTACTAATTGATAACTACGATAGCTTTACCTATAACCTCTTTCAATACCTGAGTGAGCTGGGAGAGGAAGTGGTGGTGGTGCGTAATGACAAGACCACTCTTGAAGAGATTGAGCGGATGCAGCCGCAGCGTATAGTTATTTCACCCGGCCCCTCAACACCACTAAACGCCGGTATCTCCAATGAGGTCATCCGCCATTTTGGTTCCCGGTTACCGTTACTTGGTGTCTGCTTAGGGCATCAGTGCGTCGGTTATAGCTATGGTGGTTTGTTTGGACAGGCCAGAGAAATTATGCATGGCAAGTCGTCACTGATACATCACAATAACAAGGGGATATTTGCCGGCTTACCCAACCCGTTTTCCGCCATTCGCTACCACTCACTGATAATAGAGCGTGAGGGACTCCCCAACTGCCTGGAAGTAACCGCCTGGACAGAGGATGGCACTATTATGGGTTTGCGGCACCGCCTGCACCCGGTAGAAGGTGTCCAATTTCACCCCGAATCATTTATGACCCAGGCGGGCAAGGATTTACTTAAAAATTTCCTCCGGTTGTCTTATACTGGGGGAAATAGTTCGGAGGTGAAAAGATGACAGTTATCGAATGGGTTCAGCTCAGCATCCTACTATTAGCAATTGTTGTATCCCTTACAGTTTCCGGGTATGTATTGATAAAAGCTACCAGGGAGGGTTTTACCATAAGGTGGACTGCCTTCCTTATGTTAGCTTTGGGACTTCTCTTTGTTGTCTATTTAGCCTATACCGCACGTGAGATACATCCGGCGGATGGAGCACAGATCATGCTTGTGACGGGTCTTGTTGCAGTTACGGGTGTCCATGCTTTATCAGCATCTAGACAGGCAGACGCTAGCGTGAAAATGGCTGAGGAGATGAGACATGCTAGGTTCCCAGCTATCAAAATAGGTTGGATTGGGCCGGATTCCACAGAAGAGAAGGTCATCGCCGTTTTTAAAAATACGGGACTTGGGCCGGCTTTAAATCTTAAGTGTTACCTCGCACATGACACATTCAATTTTCAATATAAGGATGTTGGTTATACTGTCATGGAAGTCGGAGAAGAACACACTATTTCGTTTCCTCGTGGGAACTTTGATTTTAAAGAGCGGGCAGGGCTAGGCATAAACTGTGATTACCGAAGTGTCTATGGAGAAAGTTTTCGTTCTATACTTAGGTTCGAAGCAGGGGAAGAGAGCCATTTCGAGATAATAGAAATTAAAGAGGGGAAATAGACCATGATTAAAGAAGCCATACAAACCTTAGTATCCGGGCGTTCGCTGAATGTAGAAGAGGCAGCCTCGGTTATGGAAGAGATAATGAATGGCGAGGTTACGCCAGCCCAGTTCGGCGCCTTTGTTACTGCCCTCAGGCTCAAAGGGGAAACAGTTGATGAAATCGTGGGGCTGGCTAAGACCATGAGGGCCAGGGCAGTTCCGGTAACCATAGCTGACCCGGTAGTGGACACCTGTGGCACTGGTGGCGATGGTTCACATACCTTCAATATCTCAACTGCGGCTGCCTTTGTTGTTGCCGGCGCCGGACTCAGGATAGCCAAGCACGGTAACCGTGCTATGAGTAGTCATTGTGGCAGTGCTGACGTACTGGAGGCGCTGGGTATCAAGATTGACCTTGGTGCGGAACAGGTGCAGAGGTGCCTAGAGGAAGTGGGCATAGGCTTCATGTTCGCTCCGGTATTCCATCCCGCGATGAAATACGCCGCCGTTCCCCGCCGTGAGATTGGCATTCGAACGGTGTTCAATATCCTCGGTCCGCTGACCAACCCGGCCGGCGCCAGAGCCCAAATGCTGGGTGTTGCCGAAGAAGCACTGCTAGAGAAAATGGTCTTAGTACTACGAAGCCTCGGATGCCACCACGCTCTGGTAGTTCATGGCGAGGATGGCCTGGATGAAATTACTCTTACGGGGAAAACTCGAGTCTACGAACTTAAAGATGGCAATATTAAGAAGTATGCCATCAGCCCGGAAGATTTCGGCCTATCCCGTGCTAGCCTTGATAATTTGAAAGGTAGCACTGCCATTGAAAATGCTTCCCGACTACGCAACATATTAGCCGGTGCCTCAGGCCCTCAGCGAGACGTGGTGTTAATGAATACTGCCGCCGCTCTGGTAGCTGGCGACAAGGTGTCCACACTTCAGCAAGGAATAACCCTGGCTGGAGAAGTAATAGATAGTGGCCAGGGCCTGGCCAAATTAGAGCAGCTAATCCAGTTTAGCCAGAGCCTAACTTAGAAGACATAGAATGATTTTAGATCAGATAGTAAAAGATAACCTGGAGGAACTTGAAGGCAGAAAGCGCAACTTGCCTCTAGTAGAGGTGAAAAGGATGACGCTGGAGCAATCGCCACCTCTTGATTTTGCCTCTGCCTTATGCGATGACCGAGTTCAACTCATTGCCGAGGTTAAAAAAGCGTCGCCATCCAGGGGTATCATTCGCTCTGATTTCGACCCGGTAGAAATAGCCCGAATCTACACCAGTAACGGTGCTTCGGCGATATCGGTATTAACCGAAACTAAATACTTTCAGGGTAGTCTCAACCACCTGAACGACATTAAAACAGCGTTGGGTAATAAGAGACCACCCTTGCTCAGGAAAGACTTCATCACCGACCCTTACCAAATCTACGAGTCCCGAGCTTACGGCGCCGACAGCCTGCTACTCATCGTGGCTATACTGAGCTCCCTGAAACTGGAGGAGCTACTTGAGCTAAGTCATGAGCTAGAAATGAGCTGCCTGGTAGAGGTACACAACGAAGCCGAGGTTGAAATTGCGTTGCAGAGCGGAGCCAAGATTATCGGAATTAATAACCGGGATTTAAAAACCTTTACCGTGGACATTACTACTACGGGACATTTACGTCCACTCATTCCCAAAGATAGAATAGTGGTCAGTGAAAGTGGCATCAAAGGCCACCGTAATATAGAAAAGATGAAACAATGGGGTGTTAATGCGGTTCTCGTTGGCGAATCCCTAATGTCAGCACCCGACATCGCCGACAAGATGAAGGAGTTATTTTGACCAGGGTTAAGATTTGCGGGCTATCCGACATAGAATCGGCTCTGGTGGCAGCTAAAGCCGGGGCTGACTTCCTGGGATTAGTCTTTGCTCCCAGCAAACGCCAGGTCTCACCTGAAAAAGCCTTATCGTTGGTGGAAGCGGTTTACGGGCTGGAACAACGCCCGGCAGTGGTTGGTGTCTTTGTTGATTTACCGGCTCAGGAAGTTAATCAAATTGCCGAATACTGTCGCTTAGACTGGGTACAACTCAGTGGTAACGAAACCTGGCACTACTGCCGAAAGATTGAGCGGCCAGTCATCAAGGTTATTCATATATCAGCCCGTATGAAAATTGAGCGAATCCTAAATAAAGTAGATATGGGCTATCGGCTACACTTAAAACATGACCCCATCTGCCTCCTTGACTCACAGGTTAAGGATATCTATGGCGGTACGGGGGAAACATTTAACTGGCAAATAGCCAGCGAGGTATCGGCGAGATTCCCGGTGATTATTGCTGGTGGGCTTGACCCAACCAATGTAGGACAGCTGATTAGAGAATGTAAGCCCTGGGGAGTTGACGTCTCCAGTGGAGTTGAGAGCAAAGGTCAAAAAGACAACTCAAAAATCGAAGCCTTTCTCGAGGCAACAAGGTCAACATAGTATTATGCTGGATTACCCATGCAAGGAGAAATAGTCAAATGCTGGTTATTATGAAAAACGATGCTACCGAAGCACAGGTGCAAGCTGTTGTCCGTGAAATTGAGAGCCTCGGCTTCCGTGGTGTCCCAATGCCTGGTGCCCAGCGGACTGCTGTTTGCATTGTAGGCAACGAAGGCTCAGTTGAAAATTCGCGGTTGCTCTTGCTAGATGGCGTGAAAGAGACCATTCCGGTAACCAAACCATATAAACTTGTGAGCCGGGAAACCCATCCCCACTCCACGGTTATAACCATTGGTGATATCAAGATTGGTGGTGAACAGCCAGTAATAATGGCCGGGCCCTGCGCCGTGGAAAATGAAGAACAGGCACTCACTATTGCCTGTCTGGTAAAACAACACGGTGCACAGGTCTTTCGCGGGGGCGCCTTCAAACCCAGGACATCACCCTATAGCTTTCAAGGATTAGGCAAGGAAGGACTAGAAATACTGCAAAAAGTCCGTGAAGAAACCGGATTATTGATAGTAACTGAGGCTGTTGACCACACGAATATTGAAATCGTGGAACAATATGCCGATATTATTCAAATTGGGGCCAGGAACATGCATAACTACTCCCTGCTACGCCGAGCAGGTCATGCCTCAAAGCCAATCCTGCTGAAGCGGGGCTTCGCCGCCACCATTGATGAGTTGTTAATGTCGGCTGAGTACATTATGTCTGAAGGGAATACCCGAATTATCCTGTGTGAACGTGGAATACGCACCTTTTCCGATAATACGAGGAATACCCTGGATTTAAGCGCCATACCGGCAATCAAAGAAGTCAGCCACCTACCTGTCATAGTTGACCCCAGTCATGCTGCCGGACGCAGGGAGTATGTTGTCCCCCTGTCCAAAGGAGCCATAGCCGTAGGTGCCGATGGGCTCCTGGTCGAAGTACACCATGATCCCCGTCATGCCCTTTCTGATGGCATGCAGTCCCTCTACCCGGAGCAGTTTGCCGAGTTAATGGCAGCAATAAAACCTCCCTATTATCAGGATAAAGATTTCACCGATAGAAGGAGAAAACCTAATGTTACCTGACGATAAAGGATACTTTGGAAACTATGGTGGGCGGTTCGTTCCGGAAACGCTGGTACCAGCCCTCGATGAGCTGGCAGCAGCCTACAAGGAAGCTACGACTGACGCTGCCTTCTGGGCTGAATATAAATCGCTGTCCCATAACTACTCAGGAAGACCAACCCCGCTATACTTTGCAGAACGTTTGACTGACTGCGGCGGTGGCGCCCAGATTTTCCTTAAGAGAGAGGACTTAGCTCATACCGGCGCCCACAAGATTAATAATGCTCTAGGGCAGGGCCTTCTCGCCCGTAAGATGGGCAAGCAGAGAATCATCGCCGAGACTGGCGCCGGACAGCACGGAGTGGCTACTGCTGCGGTATGTGCCAAGCTGGGATTGGAATGTATCATTTACATGGGTGAGGAAGATGTGCACCGTCAAGCACTTAATGTTTTCCGTATGAAATTAATGGGCGCTGAGGTAAGAGCTGTTTCCACAGGTAGCCAAACGCTAAAAGATGCTATCAACGAAGCATTAAGAGACTGGGTAACCAACCCCAGGAACACCTATTACCTGCTGGGTTCAGCGGTCGGTCCTTACCCTTATCCAGCCATGGTACGTGACTTCCAAGTGATAATCGGCAAAGAAACGAAGCAGCAGATTTTAGATAAATCAGGCCGTCTACCCGACTATATAATCGCCTGTGTCGGCGGCGGCAGCAACGCCATCGGTATCTTTCACCCCTTTTTAAACGACAAGGGTGTTAACCTCATTGGAGTGGAAGCAGCCGGAAGGGGAATCGATACTGGAAAACATGCGGCTTCACTAATCGCCGGCAGAGTTGGGGTGTTACACGGAGCCAAGTCCTACGTTCTTCAGAACAATCATGGACAGATCATGGAAACACATAGTATCTCTGCCGGACTGGATTATCCTGGCGTTGGCCCTGAGCACAGTTATCTCAAGGACAGCGGGCGTGCTACCTATGTGGGGGCAAACGATGAAGAAGCACTTGAAGGTTTTAAGCTGTTATGCCAAACTGAGGGGATTACTCCAGCCCTGGAGTCAGCTCATGCCATATTCTATGCCACCAAACTAGCCGGTTCTCTAGATAAAGAGCAAATAATTGTGGTCAATCTCTCCGGGCGCGGCGACAAAGACATGGATATCGTAATCAAAGCACTGGAGGTGAAGCCTTGAGTCGTCTTAGTTCTGTCTTCAGCCAGCCGGGACACAAAGCGCTCGTTGCCTATGTCACGGTCGGTTATCCCAGTATCGAAGCCACCCTAGAAGTAGTGCCGCTCCTGGCCAAAAACAGTTGTGACATAGTAGAATTGGGCATCCCCTTCTCCGACCCCCTGGCCGATGGTGCCACCATACAAAAGGCAAGCTTTTACGCCCTGAAAAATGGTATTACTCCTCAACTTTGCCTTGAGGTAGCCAAGCAACTAAGCCAAACGGTTGAAATCCCCTTAGTCTTTATGACCTATTTCAATCCAGTGTTTAGTTACGGTCTGGAAAAATTCTGTGGTGCCTGCACTAACTCCGGCATTACTGGCTTGATCATTCCAGATTTACCCCCAGAAGAAGGCCCAGAGCTGGAGGCTGTTACACAAAGGCAAGGCATAGACCTCATTTACCTGCTAGCTCCGACCAGTACTGAGAAGCGTATTAAGCTAGTGGCTGAGAGGTCCCGGGGATTTATATATCTGGTATCGGTGGCAGGAGTTACCGGAGCTAGGGAAAACCTGCCGTCTAATCTGGAGACATTTGTCGCTAAAGTCAGGAAGGTAGCCACTCAACCGCTCTGTGTCGGTTTTGGAATATCCACACCGGAGCAGGCAAGGCAGGTTGCTCAGATAGCCGACGGTGTGATTGTAGGTAGCCGAATAATTCAATTTATGGAAACTGACGAGTCAATGGTAAGTGTAGCGGGTTTTACTAGAGAATTAAGGTGTGCGCTTAACCAGCCAGATGGAATTTAGATTTACTGGCCAATCGAAGCGTTAAAGGACAGGAGTAGTTATGTGCGTAGTAGCGCAGTATGATGCACTTTCCAACCTTCTCTCCGAAGCAGCACTTGGGTCCGCCGATACCCGTAACTGACCCTGACCTGAGCGATATCACGGATTCTTATTCTTAAGGCTGCCTGCTCATCTTGAATACTGCTATACCAATAGACTGATCTCGGACACTGCAGTACCCGGCAAACCCACCGCTCACTGACACTATAGCAGAGCTGCAATAACCCGCCATATTCTCTATATTGGGCAGGCTTCAACCTTTTTTTCTTAATACATCCTGGAGCATCTGTATGTTTCTCAGATTGATGCTCAAACATATCCATGATGCCCCCCTATCCTTTCGGAGCCCATTCTCCCTTATCATTATAATAAAATGACCCTGAAAAACCGCAAGCATTCCAAATAGAATCAAAACATGGTTTTAAAATTTTCTCTGACTTGTCGTCGTAATTCTCTACCATAACTTCTGGTAATTGCAAAATGTCTCTGTCGATTGTGTGGACTTCGTGAATCCAATATCTCCATGTATTAATGGCCATTGAATAGCCTTTGACTCCGAGCAGAGTCAGGAAGATAAAAATTGGCGGCTCAACATTTAATGTCTTAAGGAGAGAAAGGTAATCCGCAAGAGATTTAATCAATTCTTTTTCGTAGGCAATGCTAGGTATTCTTAGTTTGCCTTCCCGAGGTTCCAGCAATAGTCCTTCCACAGCCTCAATAATCCCATTTCTAAAAAGTTGAACATAAGAGTAAGATTGCTTTTCTTGGTCGTCAGAATGAATTAAGAAACCATCAAGGTTATACCTACTATTCCCTCCACCACTGTATATTGGTGGCATTCTTGCGGGAGAAGAAGCTATTATACCTATATCATAACTCTGGGCAGGGTTGAATGAAATAATTGGTATTAAATGAAGAACTATTTTGGCATTCTCATAAAAAGGTATCGGGGTTTCCCCAGCAAATATTTTTGATATCCTGTCTAGCCTGAAATTTCTAATTCTCTCCGTTATCGTCTCCGACAAGTTAAAAGCAACTCTCAACTCGGCAACATCCAAAGGGTACTTCCCATTAGAGCCACGGCAGTAAAACTTATCGTGGCCACCATAAATAACACGATGAGGACTAATCCAGCTTTTAGGTACTCTAATAACTAAAGCTACTTTTGAATTTCTTAGAGGAATAGAAGGTGAAATACTAATTGAAGGTATTCTTGGCTGAATACCCGTCCTTATAATATTATCGAGTCTTAGGATTTCTTGGTCAGCATTTTCATTGTTCAGGCCATTTATTAATTTTGGAGTTCCTGTCTCTTTATCTTCAACGATGCCGTATATTATTTCGCCACCGCTGGCATTGGCAAATGAAGAAACATCTGCAAGAAATTCTTTCTTTTCCTTATCAGAATTACCTGGCAGCGCTTGTTTATATTCTATCGTCTTGCGCTCAGACACCTTGTTGTCTATAAGAGTCTGTAAATCCTCTTCACTTATTTGGTTAATGTCTTTGGAAATCATTTATACCTCTTCACTTCAAAACGGTACAGTTTCACCGGCTCATCGGGGGCTATGCCCCCCTTCTGGCGGCAAATATCAATCTGGTAGTCTACAGTATCCACCCCCTCAAGGTCGGGGAGGAGCAAGCCCTTTCTATAGCCACACTCAACGATAACGCCGTATTTCTTGGGGTCCAGCTGGCTCTCATCCGCTACTAGCTCGGGTGTGGTGAGGACATCTACACTGTATTCAAGGTCTTTAAGTTCAGCGGGGGCTACAGGGGAGAAGCGGGGGTCTCTGGTGGCTGAGCTGATAGCATTGGTAATAATTTCCTCAGCTACATTCTCTCTTTGTGGTTCAAAAGTACCGATGCAGCCCCGTAGCTCTCCAAGTTTGTGAATAGAAACAAAGACCCCAGCTCTCTCCCTCATCTCCGGGGTAAGTTCATCTGGTGGCTTAAGAACCTCTCCTTCTTTAACATAAGTCTCCACTGCCTCCTTAGCTAACATTACCAACGGGTGTATTTCTATCTTCTTTATCAGTATTCCGGCATAGCCAACCACGCTACTATAATCACCACTGGTATCACCGCTGGTCTGGTATCTAACCAGCTCGGCCCCAGCTGCCCCTAACTCCTTGACAGCTGCGATAAGACTAATCACCGGGGCGTAGCCACACATTGATATATTTAATTCCTCAACCCGCCTCAACAGTTCGTCCTCATCCAAAGCCAGTATCGCTTCTATAGCTTGATTGTCCTTCCTCTGAGCAGCCTCCTGGGACTCATAGTGGGTCATATCGCTTGAGGCTATGATTATCACCTCTTTATTTAACTCCTTGACAGCCTGAGCTATCTCCTGGCCAATTTCCTTGTAAACAGAGCCAGCGGAGTAAGCGAAAATAATAGGTACTATCTTGATATCCTTCTTGAAATATTGCAAGAACGGGAGCTGAACCTCAATGGAGTGTTCACGCAGGTGAGCAACCTGGTCCTCTTCCAAATGACTGGATATAGTCAAAATCTTCTTACCCAGCTCCGAATCTATCTCTACCTCGCCCAGGGGTGTTGCCCACGTACCTTCGGTCATAATACTAAACGGTTTTCCCATGCCAGTGTGGTTCGGACCCATGATAATAAAGGTGTCCTTAAATTCTATTCTTGATATAGTTGCTCCTGCCACTGACCCAGAGTAGATATAGCCAGCATGAGGTGAAACCAGACCAATTATCTCTTCTTTTACTGACTTTTCATCAACCAGCGCCTCAATCATAGCCCTGAGCTGGGAGGATGTTCCCGGGTAAAATTGTCCGGCGACAACTGAATTCCTAATCATCTTGACCTCCTCTCTACCCGAATGTTCTGAAATTAAGCTCTGCCCCACAGAACCTGCATTTGGAGCCCTCCAGACCAACTACCTTAGCTTGATAACCAAACCGCTGTATCACAGGCTTTCCACAGGAGTAGCAAATAGTGTTCTCTCTCTCGCTTCCAGGGACATTGCCGGTATAGATAAACTTAAGACCGGCTCGCTTACCAATATCATAGGCATGCTCCAGGGTGGATACCGGGGTTGGGGGCAAATCCATCATATGATGTTGTGGGTAAAATCTGGTTACGTGCCACGGGGTTAACTCACCCAATTCATCTCGTATCCATTTAGCGATACCCTCAAGCTGCTGGTCATCATCATTCATGGTGGGTATAATATTAGTCACCACCTCAACATGCATATTCCACTTATGTTTGGCTCGCTGAGCAACCTCAAGTATCCCTCGCCAGCGAGGTATTTTAGCCAGTTTCTGGTAAAAGGAATCAGTAAAACCCTTAACATCAACCCGCCAGGCATCTAAGTAGGGGCCGATAGTATCCAGTGCCTCCGGGGTAAGATAGCCATTGGTTACATAGACAGTATAAAGTCCATCCTTTTTAGCAAGCTTGGCTGAGTTAAAAGTATATTCAAACCATACGGCAGGTTCATTATATGTCCAGGCAATGCCCTGGCACTGGTAGCGTTTGGCCAGTTCTACCGCCGCTTGAGGTTGAACCTCCCGGGAACCTCGCCATGGCTCACTAATCGCTGGACAAGAGATTTCCCAGTTCTGGCAATCCTGACAATGAAAATTGCACCCCCAACCACCTATTGAGAAAGCGAGGCTACCAGGGAAGAAATGGAACAGGGGTTTCTTTTCAATAGGGTCAGCAGCTACTGATGACGCCTTAGCATAGTTCATGTTGTACAGGACGCCTTCTCGGTTGTGATACACTCGGCAGACACCAAACTTGCCCGGACCTATATTGCAATACCACTGGCAGATATGACACCGTACTCTGGAATTAGCTAGCTTCTCATAGAGCATCGCTTCATGCATGGTCAACTCCTTATCAAGCTCTATATCACTATTATATCATCCGACCATTGTCAATTATAGTCTGTAATATGTTGCCAATTGCCCTGACAAGGGCTAATATAAGTGTAGACAAATACTATTTGCTTAGGGAGACAGAAACAAGAATGATTATCATAGTTGATTATGGCGCCGGTAATCTACGTAGCGTAGTCAATGCTATTACCAGCCTGGGTTACCAGCCGAAGATAACCAGTAGCCCCACTGAAGTGCTCAGTGCCCGGGCGGTTATCCTCCCCGGCGTTGGCGCCGCTGCTGATACCATGCGAAATCTCCAGGCACTGAATATGGTTGAGCCTATCCGCCGGTTCATTGCTGAAGAACGCCCTTTCTTCGGAGTCTGTATGGGGCTGCAGGTTCTATTTACCGGTACTGAAGAAGGTGGCTGGCATGAGTGTCTCGATGTCTTCCCCGGCCAAGTAAGAAAGCTGCCTGCAGGGCTAAAGATTCCCCATATGGGGTGGAATCAGGTAAAGCAGCAGGGCTTTCACCCAGTGTTTGCGGATATACCAGATAAGGCTAACTTCTATTTCGTTCACAGCTACTATGTCGAGCCCGATGACAAATCGTTAGTAGCTGGTGAGACGGAATATGGCATTCCCCTCTGCAGTGTCATAGCGAGAGGAAGCCTGGTTGCGACTCAGTTTCACCCCGAAAAAAGTGGAGAATTCGGGCTGAGGATGTACGATAATTTTATCAAGATGGCACAGGGAGAATAACATGCTAACCAAAAGGATTATCCCCTGCCTTGATGTGAAAGGGGGACGGGTAGTTAAGGGAACGAGTTTCGTGGAGTTGCGTGATGCTGGTGACCCGGTAGAGCTAGCCAGTCTCTACTATAAAGAGGGTGCTGATGAACTGGTCTTCCTGGACATAACCGCCACCCCAGAGGGTCGTGATACCACGGTGGACATTGTTGAGCGCATTTCTGAGAAGGTCTTCATGCCCCTCACCGTAGGTGGCGGGTTGCGCAACACTAATGACATGCGACGCATGCTTACTGCCGGAGCAGATAAGGTCTCAATAAACACTGCTGCTGTGCTCAAGCCAACACTGATTACAGAAGGAGCCAATAAATTCGGCAGCCAGTGCATCGTGATTGCCATCGATGCCAAGCGAGTAGAAAACAGCAACCAGCCGCACTGGGAAGTATATGTCTACAGTGGCCAGAAACCCACTGGCATTGATGCCATCGCCTGGGCAAAAAAAGTGGTAGAGCTTGGCGCCGGGGAAATATTGCTTACCAGCATGGATGCTGATGGTCACCAAGCGGGATATGATATTGAACTTACCCGTTCCATTTCGGAAGCAGTCAGTGTGCCCGTTATCGCCAGTGGCGGTGCCGGCACTCTGGAAGACTTTTACCATGTCCTGATTGAAGGCAAGGCAGATGCAGTCCTGGCTGCCAGCATCTTTCATTACGACACCTACTCAATTGGTAAGACTAAGGAATACCTAGCGAAAAGGGGGATACCGATACGGAGCTAGCGGGAAGGAAAAAGATTAAGCAAGGTAATAGCGGTATGCCCGCCCCAAGTGGCCGAATGCCAGTTTAAGAAATATTTGCTGACATGACGAGCCAAATCTAGTCAAGTTTGGACAATGCTGATAAAATAGAACCAGCATGTTGTTACAGGGGAGAGACCAGTATGCGTAGGTTACGAATTGGTATGGCACAAATAAACACCACCGTGGGTGATTTTGCCGGTAATACGCAGAAGATTCTGGAAGCCATTAACCAAGCCAGATTATTAAGCGTTGACCTCATCACCTTCCCTGAGCTTGCCATCTGTGGCTATCCGCCAGAAGACCTTTTGCTCAAGCCACAGTTCATAGAGGAGAACCTACGGTCTCTGGACAAGGTCATCGAAAGCTCAACGGGAGTTACTGTGGTGGTTGGTTTCGTTGATACTAGAAGTGATATTTACAACTCCGCAGCTGTAATCCATGACGGCAAGCTTGTTGACATCTATCACAAGATATACCTGCCCAACTATGGGGTCTTCGATGAGAACCGCTACTTCCGAGCTGGCAGCGAATGTCCGGTATATGTCATCGCTGGGGTTGGCGTCGGTGTCAACATATGCGAGGATATCTGGTACGAGGCAGGACCAGCTACCGCCCAAGCCTACTCCGGGGCTGAGGTCATAGTGAACATAAGTGCTTCGCCATATTATTTCGGCCGGGGGAGCTTCCGGGAAAGAATGCTGGCAACCCGCGCCTCGGACAATGTGGCTATTGTTGCCCACAATAACCTGGTGGGCGGACAGGATGAACTTGTCTTTGATGGTAATAGCATGGTATTGGATGAAAAAGGACGACTCATGACCAAAGGTAAACAGTTTGAGGAAGACTTGTTAGTAGTCGACCTTGACGTCGAATCTGTCTTTCGGACGCGTCTTCATGACCCAAGGTGGAGAAAGGGTACTCTGGCAACAGAGCAAGGACAGCAAGGGACCAAAAAAATAGTGGTTTCTAAAGCGTCAGCAATCATACCGAAACCGCCACTTTCACCCAGGCAGGATGAGGCACAAAACCCGCCGGGCGAAGTTTATGATGCCCTGACGCTGGGCATGCGTGACTATGCCTGCAAGAATGGCTTTGAGAAGGTACTGCTCGGACTTTCTGGAGGAATAGATTCTAGTCTGGTTGCAGCCATTGCCACTGATGCATTGGGAGATTCAAACGTAGTTGGAGTGGCTATGCCCTCAAGATACACTTCCCCAAGCAGCACATCAGACGCCAAGCTCCTTGCTCAAAACCTGGGTATCAGACTAATGACCATCCCGATTGAGCAAGCTTTCCAGGCCTATCTTGAAATGCTAGCCAAGGCTTTTGAGAAGACTAAACCTGACGCTACTGAGGAAAATATTCAAGCCCGCATTAGAGGTAACATCCTCATGGCACTGTCAAACAAATTCGGCTGGCTGGTTCTCACCACGGGGAACAAGAGTGAAATGGCTACCGGTTATTCTACACTCTACGGGGATATGGCTGGGGGCTTTGCCGTTATCAAGGACGTACCCAAGACTATAGTATATGAGCTAGCTAGATACCGAAACTCCCTAGCCGGATATGAACTGATACCGCCCACTATCATAGGTAAGCAACCGTCGGCTGAACTAAGGCCTGAGCAAAAGGATATTGACTCTCTACCTCCATATGAAATACTCGACCCCATTATAGCTGCTTATGTTGAGGAAGATAAAAGTGTCGAACAAATCATTGCTATGGGGTTTGACACAGAGACAGTGCAACAGGTAGCCCAACTCGTGGACAAGAGTGAATACAAGCGCCGTCAAGCCCCACCAGGCATTAAGATAACCCCAAGGGCTTTCGGCCGAGACAGAAGGTTACCGATTACAAATCGGTTCAAGGGATGATAAAGGGCAAGCGGACTTATTTTTAAAAGCCCACTTTTTCTAACATTTTCTCTACTCGCCCGAGCAGCTCCTCAGGGCTCACCGGCTTACTAACATAATCTTCCGCTTCGAGTGTAAGCCCAGCGCTAACTGGAATATTAGTTTCTCGCCCCTTCTCTGCAAAGCTAGTCAAGATTAACACCGGGATTTTTGAAAATTGTGGGTCACCTTTAAGCTGTTCGCAAACGGTAAATCCATCCTTAGTGGGCATGATGATATCCAAGATGATCAAGTCGGGTTTTTCATCCTGTACTTTTTGCAACCCCTCATCCCCATCAAAAGCAGCGCCCACTTGATAATTCCTACTTTCTAGAACTGCTTTTGTTGCCTCCACAAAAACAGGGTCATCGTCAACAATCAGAATTTTAGCTTGCTTTGTCATCGTTTTTCCTCCTTTGGTTCTGTTAAAGCTTGTTACCATAGTCTAAATGTAAGTCAAAGTATACAATTCGTTAAGATTTCGCTAAAACTTCCTCTACCCGCTGAAGCAAAAGAGGAGGGGAAATTGGCTTTTCCACATAGCCATCAATGCCGGGGGGTGTCTTAGTTTCAAGTTCGTAACGCCGGCGGCTGCTTTCTTCCCTCACTGCACTTAATATCAAAATCGGTATCTTGATACCAGCAATCCCTGCTTGTTCGTTAAGTCGCTTAACAACTTCAAATCCATCCATCTTTGGCATTAAGAGATCCAGAATGAGAAGGACAGGCTTCTCCTTCTCTATTTTGGTTAAGGCCTCTTCCCCATCTTGAGCAGTAGATACCTGGTAACCTCGTGACTCTAGGACAAGTGTTGTCACTTTTAACATCTCAGGGTCATCGTCAGCAACCAAGATTCTTGCTCCTTCTATCACCCTACCTTCTTCCTCTGTTTCGACTTTAGTCACTGCTGAGACCGTAGGTAGGGTAAAGCTAAATTTGGTTCCTATCCCGCTTTCGGGGCATGGGCTTTCCGCCCAAATTAGACCACCGTGAGCATTGATAATCTTCTTGGCGATAGAAAGCCCTAAACCGGCTCCTTCTGCTTCTTCCACTTTCCCGCCGCGATAAAAATCATCAAATATCCTCGGCAGGTCTTCAGGTGAAATCCCTACTCCCGTATCTACGATTTCTACCTGGATATAACCATCCATTTCCCGTACACTGACCGAGACCGTACCGCCAGTAGGAGTGAACTTAACGCCGTTGCTCAGCAGATTGGTAAGTACCTGTTGCAAGCGTTTTGATAGCCCCAAGACCTGTGGTAGTTCTATAGGCACACTGCACTTTAACTGCACTCCTTTCTTTTGAGTTATCCCCTGAACATCACCTATGGAACTTCCTATTACTGCAGGTAAGGATACTTCTTCAAAATCAGCTTCTCTATTTTCCATATACGAAATGTCTAAGATATTGTCAATCATGCTAGTAAGGTCTGAAATTCGCTGCTTGCTTCCCGTTAGCAGGTCTTTTTGTTTACTAGTGATATCTCCGACAAAGCCACCAATTATGACATCCAGACAACTTTGAACGGTAGCCAGAGGAGCCCTTAAGTCGTGAGAAGTCACAGATAAAACGTGAGCTAGTGTCCGTCTGGCATGTGACAGTCTGTTTTCCACTACATTAACAAGCTCTTGCATCACTTTACGGCATAAGTCAGTATCTTCATCACACAAATGCCTAATAAGGTTTCCACTGAAGACAAGTAATTTAGTATCTTCTACAGATATGGCTGACGCAGTAAGAACTGGCCTTTCTGAAACTGCTGACCAACCAAAAATCTGACCCTTGGTTATAACATCAATAGTTGCCTGTTTTCTGGTCCGTGAGCCAATGCGGATTTCCATCTCTAGGGCGACTTTACCCTCTTCAACAATATAAAGATCGCGTGCGTTCTCACCTTCGCAGAAGATACATGCCCCAGCCTCGTAAGATTCCTCCTGACACAAGTCAACCAATTTGTCTATCTGGTTATCAAATGCTCTCCAAAACAACTGGGAAGTTTTGATGATTTCTCTCTTATCGTGAGCCACTATCCTCTGCCCCCTCATTTTCAATCATGTACAAATATAGCTAGGGCTGTCACTAAACTGAATCAAGGTTTATACTACTGTTTGTTAACCAAATAGTCAAGTTTTCAGCAACTGTTTACATACCCTCTGTCTTCTACTTCTACTTCATCTCCAAACACTAGTAGGTTTAGGCTCTCTAGTCTCATCAGGTATCCCTAAAATACACGCCTTATCGTGCTTATCAGTAAACTTCAACTGTGTTATACTGAAATCAGTGTAGTAGCCAAAAACAATAGAGAAAGCACATCGAATTTTCGTAGTGAATAATGCCCCAGGGTATTGTCTTTTGAGTGACACAGGTAAAGGTCAAAAATATCCAGAGTAGTTATATACCTAAGTTAACCAATATATCCATGGTTTGTAGAGTGGTAACAAACAGTGGCCAAGCGACGGATTGATAGCTTGCTGGTAGAGAGAGGGCTAGCGGAGAGCAGGGCTAAGGCTCAGGCTTTAATTATGGCTGGAGAGGTAGTAGTGACGGGGAATCCGGTTACTAAGCCGGGGAGCCTAGTAAAAGAGGAGGAAACAATTACTATACTTGAGCCACCTCCTTTTGTTAGCCGGGGTGGGATTAAGCTGGATTACGCCCTTGAGCAATTCCAGATTGATGTCTCATCTCAGGTAGCCGCTGATATTGGAGCATCAACTGGTGGTTTCACCGATTGCTTGCTCCAGCGGGGAGCAAGCCGGGTTTATGCTATAGATGTAGGCTATGGTCAGTTAGATTATCGCTTGAGGCAGGATTCACGAGTGGTAGTTATAGAGAGAGTAAATGCCCGCTATCCTATCACCCTGCCGGAGAAGATAGACCTGGCTACCATGGATTTGTCCTTCATCTCAGTAGAAAAGGTGATACCGTCAGTAGCCCGGTTGTTAAAAGATAATAGCTACATATTAGTGCTTTTTAAGCCTCAGTTTGAGGCAAGACGTGACGAGGTAGGAAAGGGAGGAGTGATTAAACAGCCCACAGTGCATGCCAGAGTCCTGGGGCGATTTATTGCCTGGATAACAGAAAATAGCTTCAGATTAGAAGGACTAGTAGCATCACCCATCCTGGGGGCTTCCGGGAACAAAGAGTTTTTCTTACTGTTGAGATCAGCATGATATTAAAAAAGGACGCAACCCTTCAAGTAGATAATATAGACATTCTTGGGCAACTCTACTTACCCGGTAATAAGAGCCAGTACCCTACTGTTTGTATTTGCCACGGTATCCCATCAGGTGCTCCCCCTGACCCCGATGATGGGGGCTACCCTGAGCTGGCAGAAAGAATGTGCGGTGAAGGCTTTGCCGTCTTCATCTTCAACTTTAGGGGCACTGGAGCTAGCGGTGGTAATTTTGACATTCTGGGATGGACTAAAGACCTGAAGGCAGCCATTGATTATTTATGGACATTACCCGAGGTAAACAGGTCCTGTCTGGCATTGCTTGGTTTTAGCGGCGGAGCAGCAGTATCAATATACGTAGCAGCACAGGACAAGAGGATATCATACGTTTGCGCTTGCGCCTGCCCGGCAGAGTTCAACTTCTTTAATACTGATGAATCACAACCTATTATTGACCACTTTCGCCACGTCGGGGCTATCAGGGACGAGGATTTTCCCCCCTCCGTCACCAGTTGGCTTAGTGGTTTCAAAATGGTTAGCCCTATTAAACATGTAGCGGCAATTGCCCCCCACCCCTTACAACTGGTGCATGGTAGCAAAGATGAGACAGTCAAGATTGAAGATGCCCACAGGTTATATGCCCAAGCTGAAGATCCTAAACAGCTAATCATAGTTGACGGCGCCGGACACAGACTACGGCAGAATGATAAGGCAATGGCTACAGTTGTCAGTTGGTTAAAATCTCAGTGCTCAGACCAGCCCTCAGTATCAATTGACCATCAAATAGAAAATGGGCTATAATTAGGTGGTAGGATTGATTGAGGCCACTTAAGAGGTAGGAATAGTTGCACGAATCTTGCGGCGTTTTTGGTGTTTTTGCCCCTGGTGAAGATGTAGCTCGGCTTACCTTTTTTGCTTTATTTGCCCTTCAGCACCGCGGTCAGGAAAGTGCTGGCATAGCTACCACTAATGGTAACAAGATACGCACTTACGCCAGGATGGGTCTGGTATCCCAGGTATTTAACGAAGAAGCACTAAGCAAACTCGGAGGGAATATCGCCATCGGGCATACTCGTTACTCCACCAGAGGTTCCAGCCGGGTAGATAATGTCCAGCCGATTATAAAGGGAGAAGATTTAAACACCATCGCTGTATCTCATAACGGAAACATTATTAATGCCGAGCACCTGTACCAAGAGCTTTCCAATCAAGGATATACATTCCATACCTCCACTGATACTGAGGTCATCGCCAACCTTATCCTCTCCTCCACTGAGACAAACTGGGTAGATAAGATAAAGTACGCTATGCGTCGGCTTCAGGGTGCCTACTCCCTGACAATTATGACCAATGACACACTGTTTGGAGTCCGTGACCCCTTAGGCGTGCGCCCTTTGTGCTTAGGAGCTATCAACGGCAACTGGGTTATCGCCTCAGAAAGCTGTGCCCTCGACCACATTGGCGCTAATTTTGTCCGAGAGATTGAACCAGGCGAGATAATAGCTATCAATGCGAATAGCGTTGACAGCTATTATGAAGAGGCAAGCAGAAGAGCATTATGTATCTTTGAGTATATCTACTTTGCTCGCCCTGATAGTGTCATTAATGGTCGGCTGCTTTATTCAGCCCGGCAAGCCATGGGAGCAGGGCTGGCCGAAGAGCATCCAGTAGATGCCGATTTAGTGATGGGGGTACCTGATTCAGCTACCGCCGCCGGCATTGGTTATTCCCACAAATCAGGTATACCTCTAGGTGAAGGGTTACTAAAGAACCGCTATGTAGGGCGAACCTTCATTGAACCCGACCAACGAATTAGAGACCTGGGTGTAAAACTAAAGTTTAACCCCTTGCCCCAGATGCTGGCTGGCAAGCGTTTGGTAGTGGTTGATGATAGCATTGTTCGCGGCACCACTACTCCTCAGGTAGTGAAGTTGCTGAAAAGAGCAGGGGTTAAAGAGGTGCATATGCGCATTTGTGCTCCACCTATCCGCTATCCCTGTTTCTTTGGTGTGGATATGGCTACCCGCTGGGAGCTAATCGCTGCCCAAAAGACTATCCCCGAAATTAGGGATTTTATCGGTGCCGACTCGCTAGGATACCTGAGTATCGACGGGCTAGTGAAAGCAGTGGGTTTACCCAAGAATATGTTCTGTATGGCTTGCTTCACCGGTGATTACCCGACACCAGTTCAGCTAGAGATGGATAAACTGGCACTGGAAACCATGGCAGCTGAGCGCAAGGGTCAATTGGACATAAAACAAGACTAAACCTAGCTTTCGAGCATTTTACTGCCTGCTCTATTTTCTAAAAGTAGTAGTATCTGATTTTCAGACTAGTAGCCATGCCCCCGTCTTAATAAATGTCTTAAAATACTTAAGCATTATGTCTGAAACGGCCTGCTTTTGTGATTGCAACTGGTCTATTGAGATGTTATGATTAAATTTAACATTGCTAATAGCTGAGAACCAAATTTTTCAATATAAATACGGGAGGGCAGAAAGATTAAAGAGATTAAAGATAGTAGCTATGCTGCCGCCGGGGTCAATATTGATACTGCCAACCAGACTAAAGAGCTGATAACGAAGCATGCTCGTTCCACCCTGCGTCCTGAGGTCCTGACCGACCTGGGTTTCTTCGGCGGACTATTTGAATTTAAGGGATTTAAGCAGCCAGTTCTGGTATCCAGTGTTGACGGAGTAGGAACCAAGCTTAAGATTGCCGCTGCCTTAGACAAGCACGATACCATCGGTATTGACCTGGTTAATCACTGTGTTAATGATATTTTCACCTGCGGTGCCGAGCCTCTCTTCTTTCTAGACTATATTGCTATGGGTAAGCTGGTACCGCAGCAAGTGGAATCTATAGTCAAAGGGTTAGCTCAAGCCTGTCGCGAAGTTGGTTGCGCCCTCATTGGCGGTGAAACGGCCGAGATGCCAGGGTTGTATGGCGGCGAGGACTACGACCTGGCAGGCTTCATCATAGGAGTGGTAGAGAAAGACAAGATTATTATGGGCAAGACGATCGCGGTTGGTGATGCAATTATCGGCTTACCCTCCAGCGGGCTACACACTAACGGCTATTCCCTGGCACGTAATATTTTCGGTGAGACAGCATCAGTATTAAATACCTACTACCCTGAATTAGGTAGAACTATAGGCGAAGCACTTCTTGAACCTCACCGCTGCTATTATCACCAGCTAAAGCCTTTACTGCCACTAATCAAAGGTATCGCACACATCACCGGCGGTGGCTTGATCGGGAATGTGCCGCGGATTTTACCCCAGGGCATGACAGCCCGATTTCAGAGCCAAACTTGGACGGTACCCCCTATCTTCCAGCTTATCCAGCAAAGAGGGAATATCACCCAAGACGAGATGTACCGAGTATTTAATATGGGGATCGGCATGATAGTAATCTGTTCGCCTGATGACACTTACCAGCTTACAGGAGTATTACCCGAAGCTAAAGTAATTGGGGAGGTGGTGAAACAAAAGGGAAAGGCGAGGGTGGTTATCAAGTAGAGGAGTTTTAACGATGAACAAGCTATGGTTAGCAGTAATCCTACTGGCTGTAGTTTCAATCCTTGCGAGCGGCTGTAACAACTCTAAAGCCATCAAGCCTTTAACAAATGATGAGAAGAACGAAATGATTGAGATAGCGCTCAATACCCCTGAAGCATTGAGATACCTGGAAAATGAAAGTAAATATGAGATAGATGTGAGATGGGTAGCTCTAGGTTGGAAGGACTCTAAGGCAGTGGAGTGGCATCCAATGGAGTATGAAGAAATAGCCGACGGGAATCTTCCTTCAGATCGTAAATATGTTTCAGAGCGGGTGACTATCCATCCGGAGGTTTACATCCGTGTTGGCGAGCCAGTACGCATGTTCATTAGTGTAGCCTTTGACTGGGAGACGGAAAAGGTGGTGCATGTTGAGTTGCTGCCCGGCAGATAGACTAACGGCAGGGCTCATCCCATCCAAAGACATGAACTAAATATTAGTAATTGGAGGAGTTTATCAATGAGAGCTATTATTAGCGTATCCGACAAAGCGAATGTAAGTGACTTTGCCAAGGATTTAAGCCAGCTGGGATTTGAAATATTCTCTACTGGTGGCACCAAGAAAGCATTGACTGAGGCTGGTGTACCAGTTAAAAGTGTCTCTGAAATTACCGGTTTCCCCGAGATCCTTGACGGGCGGGTAAAAACCCTGCACCCGATGGTTCACGGCGGTATTCTGGCCAAACGCAGCCTTCCCAGCCATATGGAAGAACTGACCAAGAATAAAATCGAAGCCATTGACCTGATAGCCGTTAACCTTTATCCTTTTGTCCAGACCGTATCCAAAGAAGGCGTTACTATTGATGAAGCCCTGGAAAACATAGACATTGGTGGGCCGACAATGGTACGAGCTGCCGCCAAGAATTTTCCCAGTGTTATCATAGTGGTAGACCCCACCGACTACCAGCCAGTGCTGGATAAACTGCGGGCAGGGGGTGTAGACCTGGCTGAGCGAAAGAGACTGGCGCAAAAAGCTTTCCAGCATGTAGCCAGCTACGACACGGCTATTTCCCAGTATCTGAGACAGGACATGGAAGGTCTACCTGATGAGATGACCATAGCCCTGAAAAAGCGCTACGGACTCCGCTACGGCGAAAATCCCCACCAGCAAGCCGCTTTCTACGCCGAGATGTCGGTTGGAGAAGAGAAGTCAACCGGTATTACCTGGGCGGACCAGTTATGGGGTAAAGAGCTCTCGTTTAACAACATTCTGGATGCTGATGCTGCCTGGGGAGCAGTAACTGACTTCGCTGCCTCCACAGTAGCCGTTATCAAGCATACTAACTCCTGCGGGCTAGCCAGTCATGATGACATTGCCGAAGCCTATCGACGAGCCTTCAGTGGCGACTCAATAGCAGCTTTCGGTGGCATTGTCGCTTCAAACCGACCGGTTACCTTAGCCATGGCTGAGGCAATAAAGCCTGTCTTCTATGAGATAGTAATTGCTCCGGAGTATGAGGTATCGGCACTCGAGCTACTTAAACACAAGAAGGATTTACGTATTCTGGTTGCTGAGTTACCACCAGGCTATGGCAAAGCAGAGTCAGGTTACCTTGACTTCCGTCGGGTAAAGGGTGGACTCCTTGTCCAGGGTTCAGATTCCGTTCCTGAAAGCAACGTTAACCTAAAGACAGTAACCAAGCGTGAGCCGACTGAGGCCGAGTTAGCAGATTTACTTTTCGCCTGGCGGGCAGCCAAACACATAAAATCAAATGCCATCGTACTGGTTAAAGACAAGACACTGGTAGGCATGGGTGCCGGACAACCCAGCCGCATTATCGCAGCTCAGATAGCCAATGAGAAAGCTGGAGAAAAGGCAAAGGGCAGTGTTCTGGCTTCCGACGCTATGTTCCCATTTCCTGATGTAGTAGAGGCAGCAGCCGCTGCCGGAGCAACTGCTATTATCCAGCCCGGCGGCTCAATAAGGGATGAAGACTCAATTAAAATGGCTGACAAGTATAACATCGCCATGGTTTTTACCGGTGAAAGGCATTTCAGACACTAGACAAAAACGGGAAAGAATAGCAGGAGTGAAGTGAATAGGCGACATCAACGGGAGATATAGTTATGGCTAATGCAATCCTAGTGATAGACATGCTAAGAGGCTTCCTGGAAGAGGTTTACCCTTTATACTGCGGGGCCCGAACCCGACAAATAATCCCTAACATACAGCGTTTATTGGAGCAGGAGTTTGCCCAAGACTCTGCGGTATTTTTCATTTGTGATTCTCATACCCCTGATGACCCGGAGTTTAAACTGTTTCCCCCACACTGCATTGAGGATACTATAGAGGCAGAGGTAATTCCCGAATTAGCCAAGTACCAGGGTGAAATAATCCCGAAAAGGCACTATAGTGCCTTTTTTGATACAACGCTCAGGGAAAAGCTAGGAAAACTTAAGCCAGAGAAGTTAATCATCTGCGGGGTATGCACTAATATTTGCGTACTACACACTGTAGCTGATGCCAGAAATCTCGGTTATGAGGTAGAAGTTCCGACCGACTGTGTCGCCTCGTTTGACGAGCCAGCACATCGCTTTGCCCTGAAGCACATAGAGCAAACGCTGGGAGCCAAATTAACCAGCGTCAGGCAAGCTAAAATAAAACCGCCCAAATTTGAACCTTCCGAGGCAGTCCTTTCCGGAGAAACAGCAGACGTCTATTTCCCCCGCACTATAGAAGTGTTACGCGGCGAAGGGCTGAACCCGGTGGTTACTATGGAGGTATTCGCCAGCAGAGCCGGAATACTCTGTGGTATAGAAGAGGTCAAAGCATTGCTGGCTCGGGTTCTGCCTGAAGATAACCGAGAGTTATGGGCTCTATCTGAAGGTAAGCCAATGGATAGAAAAGAAGTGGTACTGCGGATAACCGCTCCTTACCAAAGCTACGGACTGTACGAAACTGCTATCTGTGGCATATTATCTCACTGTAGTGGCTGGGCAACAGCCGCCCGAGAGTGCGTGGAAGCTGCCCAAGGAATACCTGTTGTTAGCTTTGGTGCCCGCCATGTTCACCCTTCGGTAGCCGGGGTAATGGACTACTCAGCTATCATCGGTGGCTGTTCTGGCTGTTCCAGCGTGGCTGGTGCTAACCTGGTTGGTATAAAGCCATCCGGTACTATGCCTCATGCGCTAATTCTTATCATGGGCGACACGGTTAAGGCTACTTTGGCCTTTGATAAACATATGCCAAAAGAAATACCCCGTGTCTCACTGGTAGACACCTTTAAAGATGAAGCCGAGGAAAGCTTAAGAGCAGCCAAAGAGCTGGGCGAAATACTTAGTAGTGTAAGACTCGATACTCCCAGTGAGAGGGGCAGTGTTACCATTGATCTCGTAAAAGAGGTGAGAGCCAGACTGGACTTAGGGGGTTTTAACCATGTCAAGATTTTCGTCAGCGGTGGCATTAATGTGGAACGTATCAAGCAATTTATTAACGAGGGTGCACCCGTTGATAGCTTTGGCGTCGGTAGCTATGTCACCTCGGCTAAACCCATCGATTTTACTGCTGATCTCCATGAAATTGAAGGACAGCCAGTTGCCAAAAGAGGCCGAATCCCCGGCATTACCCCCAATCCCAAGCTCAAGCGCATAATGTGAGGATACCATGTTAGAATATATGGTTAATTTCTTTGTCTCATGGTTCTATTACCCAAACATCGTATGGACCTACCTGTTAATAGGTATCGGTCTGGCGATGGTCTTCGGTGCTATCTGGTTTACTCCCTACTGGGCACCAATTCTTCGGAAACCATGGGCTTGGGCAATTCTTGCTAGCAGCGCCATTCTGAGCTTGGTGGCTGTTACTCTTATCCAAATCCCTCTTCAATTTTTAGTAGGGCAAGCACTGGGACACTTCTGGAGCCAAGAGGTTCTCATGAGCTGGCTGCTACTGGCCGGTATACCGCAGATACTGCTCAGTGGACTGGTGCAGGAAGGGTCTAAGCTCACACCGGTAGTTATCTACTGGTGGCGCAAGGGTAAAAGTATCGATCCCAAGCTGGGGTTAGTTATCGGGGCAGTAGCCGGATTAGGCTTCGGTGTCTTTGAAGCCGTGTGGGTGCATAATACCATGTTTGCCTCCGGTTGGACATGGCAGGTGGTGCAAACTGGCAGTCTGATGGCACTGGCTGGATTCTGGGAGAGATTTTTTACTGTTGCCTTTCATATTGCTTCCTGTGCCCTGGCCGGATATGGGCTGGCTAAGGGCTGGGGCTGGCAGTTCTACCTTTTAGCCTCTTTCCTACACGCCTTCATGAACTATAGCGTTGTTGTTCTCCAATCAGGGCTTATCACAGGTATTCAACTGGAAATATTTGCTGCGGTGTGGGCACTGTTGGTAACTGGCAGCGCTCTGTGGCTTCGCTGGAAAAAGACGGACGAATTGGCCGAATCCCCGGCATTACCTCCAACCCCAGGCTCAAGCACGTAATGTAACGAGATTATTTTCTACTAATAAACCAGATGGCTATGGCGAAGGAAAGACAGCAATTACCAGAGCGGGTATTACACTTCATCCAAAGGCATCACCTGATATCAAGAGAGCAGCCACTGCTGGTAGCGGTATCCGGTGGGCCGGATTCGGTCTGCTTAGTTTATATCCTGACTAATCTCCAGGAGAAGCTAGGTGTAAAACTCCATATAGCCCACCTTGACCATCAGTTGCGAGGCGCTGATTCTGCGGCTGATGCTCAGTATGTTTCTGATTTGGCCCAACGCCTGGGTATCCCGGCTACTGTAGAACAGCGTGATGTTAAGGTTTTTAAGGCTCAGCAACATGTCTCATTAGAAGAGGCGGCGCGTGAGGTAAGATATGCCTTCCTGGCTCAAGTAGCCGGGGCTATCGGGGCCAGCCATGTGGCAGTAGGGCATACCACTGATGACCATATAGAGACCATATTGATGCACCTAATCCGGGGAACAGGAACCAGAGGGCTTCGTGGGTTGGAGCCAAGCACCCGGTGGCCATCACCACCAAGTAGACTCACCGTAATAAGACCGCTCCTTGAGGTAAACCGACGGGAGACAGCCGACTATTGCCATAGCCACCGGCTGGCGCCCCGACTTGATGCTTCCAACCTTTCATTATCCCCATTAAGAAATAGAATCCGTCATCAGCTAATGCCTCTGCTTCAGAGCTACAACCCTCGGGTAGCTGAAGCCCTGGTGCGAACTGCCCGTATTGCTGGTGATGACCTTGCCTACCTTGATAAGGAAGTCGCCCGATTGTGGGGTGAGGTTGTCCAAAAACAAGAAGACGCCATTACTCTAAATAAGAAGCGATTTCTTGAGTTACCTTCGGCTCTAAAACGGTACCTGCTTCGGGAAGCCATAGAAGAGCTGTTAGGTAATCTCAAAGATATTGAGGCGCGCCACATTGAAGGGATAGTAGCTGCCCTGGCTAAACCAGCGGGTAAAAGAATCGACCTGCCGGGTGGTTTAATCTTTTCTATAGAGTATGATAGATACTTGTTAACTCAAGACGCTGCAGTTTTATCTCCATTCCCCACTTTAGAAACTGGTTTTACGCTAAAGATACCTGGTGAGACATGCCTATCTGGCTGGCATATTGAGGCAAAGATTATCCCATCAGAAGCAATACAAGATGATGCCAGTGGCTATAAAGCCTACCTTGACTTAGATAAAACTGGAGATAAGCTTACGGTACGACCTCGCCAGTCTGGTGACCGATTTCAACCACTGGGTATGAGTCAACCCAAGAAGTTAGGCGAGTTTATGATTGATGCTAAGATTCCCCATGCCTGGCGCCAGCAAGTTCCTCTTGTCTGTTCAGCTCAGCGTATCCTGTGGGTCGTTGGCTGGCGCATAGATGAGCGGGTAAAGGTTACCGAAGATACCAAACAGATTCTACAACTAGAGTTTGAGCGGCGCTAGAGTTTGACACGACTTTACTTACTACCCTGACTCTCTATCTAGCGCCTCTTTACCGAGTTTAGTTGTCCGTATGAGCTCCACCATTGTCTTTCTTAGCTCGTTCTTAGCACTAGCTTGATGCGGTGTATGGACCGAGGATACTGAGTAAAGCCCAGGGCATTAGCAACCTGTTCCGGTCTTCCCGAACCGTTACTATCACAGCGCAGTCTCATACCTATAGTGTAATATGGGTGGCACCAGCTAACAGGCCACAGGTCATCAATGAGAGCCCGCAGGTCATAATGTCTGATGCCGGTATCCCTCTGATGCTGCCAAGGTAGATGTTTTAACGAAAGTAGAGAAGCGAGCGCTGTCTCTATATCTTTCTTTTCCTTCTCTGTCTCCACTTCAACACTATATTCGGCGTAGCGAATCTGTGATTGTAGAGATGGCAAATTCAGGGCTATCTGATACACCTGTAGTATTTCAATACCAGTCGGTAGCTGCTGACTTACTGCCTTGGTGAAGAAGTGAGGAGAAACCCACCTGGTGTCAAAGATATCCATTAGCTCGGCTTCACTGGTTACCCCTATGGGAAGTGGCGCCGCTAATGATATTCGGGGGTGGGGACTAAATCCTTCTGAATAGGCAAGAGCTACCCCAGCCCGGTGAAACGCTCTCTGCCACAAGCGCATAATATCCAGGTGGGAGATAAATTTTACCTCTTCTCCGCGGCAAAATCTAACCCGTAGACGCTGTGGCTCCTTCCTTACCACGTTTCTCCTTGATTAGTAATATCTCCTCGATTTTAAGCCCCCGCATTTTGGTTACCACCAGTTTCAAACCCTTGTACCTCAGTTGCTCGCCCTGTCTCGGTATATGCCCCAGAAGGTGGAGCACAAAACCCGCCACAGTTTCATAGTCATCACCCTCGGGCAATGCCACGTCCATCTCTTCATTTACTTCCTCAATACGCATGCCCCCGTCGATTTGGAAGGTGTACTCATTGATTATCTCATACTCTTTTTCTACCGCTGCCAGCTCATCCCCTACCGGACCGACAATCTCCTCAACTAAACGACTAATGCTAACTATGCCAGCGGTACCACCATACTCATCCACCACCACTGCCATGCGGTAATTCTTATCACGCATTTCAGCAAAGAGTTCATTGATACGCTTGGTTACCGGAGTAAAGTAAGCCGGGCGAATCAGGTCATCAATGACACCCTGGTCATCAATAGTATTCTTCGCCAGAGCCATAAGCACATCCTTTACCGAAAGGATACCCACTACATTATCCATGTTTTCCTTATATACCGGGAAACGGGACAGGGGTGACTCAGCATAAAGAGCCAGGAAATCAGCTATTTTGGAACCCTGCTCAATGGATATTACTTCGGGGCGTGGGACCATTACCTCAAGAACTGGCCGGTCACCAAAATCAAAGACATTATGTAACAACTTCGCCTCCGTCTCCTCTACTGTTCCCTCTTTGTACCCTACCGATATCATAGTACGAATCTCTTCATCACTGATGAGTGACCGCTGTACCGATGTACCACCAACCATTCTAGTGAAACCGGAAGCAATCCAACTCAGCACTACTACGAAGGGGGTAAACAACCAGCCAATTACCTCTATCGGACGGACAAATAAAAACGTTAGTCTCTCCGCATGCCGTGTAGCTATAGTTTTAGGAGTTGTCTCACAAAATATGAGGAGGATAATGGTCACCCCAATGGTAGCGACGAGCATTCCTTGCCTCTCTCCCCAGACAGAGATTGCCAATATGGTAGCCAGAGCAGCCGCCGCCGTATTAACAAAATTATTTCCCAAAAGGACAGTGGAAAGGAACTTCTCCGGCCGCTCAATCATTCTAGCTACTCGTCTGGCGCCTCTAACCTTAGTTTCAACCAGATGCTCTACCCGGAACCTCTGCAAGGAAATAAAGGCGGTTTCTGAGCTGGAAAAGAAGGCTGACAAAAGAAGACAAATAACAAGCAACACTAAATAAAGTGTTTCAGTGCTAGACATATATAAATATCACCCTACCCCGTGTCAAACAAGACCCCCCAGTTAACTCTCTTAATTTATCATAGCATTAGCTAACAGGCGTGTCAAAGTAATATTGGATAGTCGCAGAATTTAATTGTAGCTTCTATTTAGTTTGTTGCGAAGTGGCTTTTTGACGGTGCACCCCCCTTCTCTTGACTCCACTATAAGCTTGAACATATAATCTCGTAACAAAAGTTAATGGTCAACGAAAGGAGGAAGAAATGGAAAATTTGTGGCTAACCCTATTTTGGACAGGACCTATTGGCGTTGGCATTTTCCTTATCTGCTTAGGCACCATGATTTGGCTACTCTCAAAAGCTGATGAGATAAGCAAACGCACAAAAGCATTTGTAAAAGAAAAGGGTCTGGAGAAGAAGAAAGGATAGTTACCTCTAACGAAAGCATAGCGCCAAACTCAGAGCGAAGATACTGTTTATAGCATTCAGCGACAAGCCAGGTTATTTCACTAATGCTGTCTATGTTATAATCAAGAAGTATGAAAATTCTGGGTATCGAGACCTCGTGTGATGAAACCGCAGCCGCCGTGGTAGAAGACGGGGCCAGAATTCTATCCAACCAGATTGCTTCTCAGGTGGAAATCCATGCCCGCTATGGGGGGATTGTCCCTGAGGTAGCCTCCAGACAGCATCTATTAGCTATTATCCCCATACTACGGCAGGCAATGGCTGATGCCAAAGTTTCCTGGGGTAGCGTGGATGGCATTGCGGTTACCATTGGACCCGGTCTGGCTGGTTCGCTACTGGTAGGCGTGAATGCGGCTAAGGCTCTAGCTTTAGCCCGCGGATTACCCATTACTGGAGTTAACCACCTTGAGGGTCACATCTATGCTAATTGGTTAAATAATTGCCAGCCTAATTTCCCTCTGATATGCCTTATTGTTTCTGGAGGCCATTCCGACCTAGTGTTAATGAAAGGACACGGAGATTATGTGGTACTGGGGCGAACGCGGGATGATGCTGCCGGTGAAGCCTTTGATAAAGCTGCCCGAATATTAGGTCTGGGGTACCCCGGTGGTCCAGCCATTGAAGAAGCATCTAAAAACGGCACGACTTCTCTCAGTCTACCTCGTGCCTGGCTTAAAGATAGTAATGACTTTAGCTTCAGCGGCGTCAAAACAGCGCTACTGCGCCTGGTAGAAGGAGAAAAGGTTTTGCTGTCAGCTAATCAGGATAGCCAACTTCCCACGCAGAGTGATGCTGCCGCCAGCTTTCAGGAGGCAATAATTGATGTTCTGGTCACTAAAACTGTGACCGCAGCTAAAGATTATCGGGTAAAGCAAATTTTACTGGCTGGTGGAGTAGCCTCAAATAAGTCGTTACGCCAGAACTTAATGGAGAATTCACCCATCCCGGTCCTGGTCCCCGAACCACTGCTATGTACTGATAATGCGGCTATGATTGCTGCCTGCGGCTATTACCGCTTCCAAGCCAGCAAAGTGGATGGCTTGGATTTGGATGTAGTTCCCAGCCTTAAGCTGACTTAGCATATAAAGGGGGTAATTATGCCAACAAAGGTTTTTATTTTGTGGAGTAGTGGGGACAGAGAAGTAGCCTTAGAGGTTGGACTCATATATCCATTGAATGCAGCTAAGAATAAGTGGATGGATGAGGTTAAAGTGATTATCTTTGGCCCCTCAGAGAAAGTTGCCGCCTACGATTCGCAGGTTCAAGAAAAATTAAAGGAGTTACAGGATATTGGCGTTGAGATTTTGGCATGCAAGTGGTGCGCCGATAGAATGAATATAACTAGCATACTTGAAGAGATAGGAATTAAGGTCGTATATGTCGGCTCGATAATCTCTCAACTGCTGAAAGATGACTGGGCTTCGCTGACATTCTGAAATTTAACTTTTAATGTGTGCCCCGTTCGAAGACACTTTGCTCCCCAAAAGGCAGCAATCGCACTTACCCTGAGTACACAGGGTATTGTAGATGTGGATTAGTCCTTGCTGCCGTTGAGCCGAGTTGACCAGACTACTATCTAGCCCAATCTGTTTTATCATATGCCGTTCTATGGTGTTTACTGAAAGTCTAGGGTAGTTATGATAAAGGGCAAAAGCTTTCCGGCTAAGTTCAGGCTGCGAGTTAAGTTTCCCCCAAACGAAGACGAAGGGCAAAAGAACATTCACCACAATATCAGCCGCTCGACCTCTACCCAGAAGAGCTGGGCTTTCTATCCTGCTATTCGAACCAAAATCAAAATGGCTTGCCCAGTAACCATCGGTGATAACTACCAACGCCGCTTCTAATCTACGGTGTCCCTTATTCAGAGGTGTTTCCTTTATTATATTGACCATCTCCTCAAGCACGCCTTTTCTCCTATATCGGAGTAAAAGGTAACTCATGGCTATCAGGCGACGGATAGGGAAATTGCTTGGTCTAATTCTGAATAAATGCCAGCTATTTGGGGGCATCGCTTCGATGGAGTGTAAAGATGCCCATAACTTCTCTAACGTACCTATCCATTCGTCATCTAGTCTATCTTGGTGCCCATTATAATGTTGCGAAGGGAGCAGCCCGGCGGTTCCCAGTATTAGAGCCTGTTGCCGAGCAAGGCATTCTCCGTCTGATATTTTATCTCGAGCTATAGACTCTAGAAGTCGAAGGGGCAACCGGCGAGCTAGCTCTTGAAACGGGAGCCTATTCTTATAGTAGCCCAGAGCACCCATTATCCCTTGGTAAAGGGATTGACCGGCTCCTACTTGAGCTATGCTAGCTTCGAATCTGGCAGCCTTACTGAAAAAGCGGTTCCTCCCGGCACTATCCAAAAACTTGCCTATCAAATCTGAAGCCAAACCGGTACGGTAACAAGAGCAGGGCATATTTGAAGCTATCCTAGGATATACTAGAGGAACAGGGCCTTCAGTGTATTTATCTAATGCCAGAGTAGGAATACTTCCTCCATTCTCAAGGGTAATGGCTGTTTTACAATCATGCTTCATCACCACATGCAGGATTACCTGATTATACCGCGGGTTCAGGTGATGCCGGTGAGCTCGCCAATCACTAGATTTAACATGAATCTCTATGTCTCCCATTATTGGCCATTGGTTGGTGGCCATAACGGCATCACGAAAATCGGCACCCTGGTCATCATTAACCCTTCCCGGGTATATTATTCTTATCGGCGTGCCGTCTTCAGTAGTCAGCTCTGCCCCCTTCTGTAGTAAATGCTGCCATAAGTTGATAATCTGATTCTCATGCAGATTCTCTATTACCTCACCTCCTCGATTGACTTACCGTTAAAGAGTAGGGAAACTGGTAATATTAAGAGTGGCAAAGCCCCTTCGTACCTCTGATGAGCGCTTCTTCCCGTTCACCTTCTTTCCCTCAGCTGAACTAGCCTTAGTCACTGTCATACAACACGTTACCATGTATTGACTAGCTTAAAAAAACAGCTCTAGGGCAGTTGATAAAAGGTCTAATAAACCTCAACCAGCCTGAACCGCAAAAATGTACTCCACACCCCAGCGAAGCTACTGTACCCTACTTCAACCCTGGCCAACACATCAGTCTACTTGACACCCCATAAGTTTGTTTGGCTATCTTAGTTATCTATCGAGCTCCTGCTTAAACGCCTGATAGGCTGGCTCATTATACAGAGCAAAAACTACTCTTTCCAGCCCGGTTTTTCCAGCCGAGTGCTGGCACACTTCCCTAATCATTATTTTAGCGCACTCATCCAGAGAAAAGCCACCAACACCAGTGCCGAGGGCAGGAAAGGCAATACTCTTTACACCAATCTCATCAGCTCTAAGCAAGCTGTTTCTGGTTGCCTGCCTGATTTTTTCGGCATCTGTCTGCAAGCTCTGCCCCATTACGGCGGCGTGTATGATATACCGTGCTTTCAGTCTACCGGCTCCGGTGACCACTGCCCCTCCGATAAGAATAGGCCCCTTGCTAACTGCCTCGGTCTCAATTTCTTTACCCCCGGCTCGCTTCAAAGCACCAGCTACTCCACCTCCCATCCATAATCGGTTATTGGCCGCGTTTACCAGGGCATCAAGCTCAAGCTGGGTAATATCCCCCTGACAAACCTCAATCTTAATCATTTCCTCTCTATAATTGGTAGCACCCGGTAATATCTCGCTATTAAATAGACTTACATAATCATACACGTAAACGTGTATGATGTCAAGAGTTTTCCAGCTTTTTTGAGGAGGTGGCATCATATTCAAAATTGGCCCGCTCGGCTACAATGGAAAGGAGAGTAACTGAAGCACCACGCGGTTTATACATCCCGGTTTCCCACTCGCTTATCGTTTGCTGGCGGGTACCTAATCTGTCAGACAGTTCACGCTGGGTTAGGCCCAAGTGACGTCTCAATGCTTGAATGCCCTGTCTATCCCACTGCGATCGCTTTGCTTCGTACTTACGCATAGTTAAATTCTACACGATTTAGTGTAAACCGTCAATGATAGACTATCCTTATAGTCAATACCAAGCTTTATAGCCAAATAGGTAGTTTATAGAAGATAAGAGCATATTATAGGTTCTACATGTCTCTCATTTATCCTGAGTTGCTCTAAACTACTATACACTGAGTTGCGACATGCATCTATCTGGGTTATTATTATAGAAGTTAGCACTCTCGCCCCGAGAGTGCTAACAAATTGAACCAGCGAGAGTCGAAAAAGAAAGGAGGCCTGAAATGGCAATTAAACTGCAACCGTTAGCTGACCGTTTGGTAGTCAAACCCACTGAAAAAGAGGAGATAACCAAGGGGGGTATTTTCCTGCCTGATACTGCTAAAGAGAAACCCCAGGATGGAGAGGTAATGGCTGTTGGTCCCGGCCGGAAATCCGATGATGGGAAAGTGATAGGGATGGATGTTAAAGTAGGCGATATTGTAGTCTATAGCAAGTATGGCGGCACTGAGATTAAGATTGATGATGAAGAGCTAATCATTTTGCGCGAGAGTGATATTTTAGCTAAGAAAATTAAGTAACAGGTCGAATTACTATAATTACTATATTAAGGAGGAGGGAAATTGGCTAAACAAATTATCTTCGGTGAAGAAGCTAGACATGCTATCAAAAAAGGAATAGATACCTTGGCTGACGCAGTCAAAGTAACCCTGGGACCAAAAGGGCATTGTGTGGCACTGGATAAAAAGTGGGGTGCCCCATCGGTAATTGATGACGGTGTTACCATCGCCAAGGATATTGAGCTTCCTGACCCCTTTGAAAACATGGGGGTGCAGCTAGTTAAAGAAGCAGCCACTAAGACCAATGATGCTTGTGGCGACGGTACTACTACATCAACGATTCTGGCTCATGCCATTATTACTGGTGGCTTCAAGAATGTAGCGGCTGGGGCTGAACCCATCGCACTAAAGAGAGGTGTTGAAAAAGCAACCATAGCCATCGTAGATGAGCTTAAACGTGTATCTACAGAGGTAAAAGGTAAGGAGCAGATCGCTCAAGTAGGCACCATTACAGCCAAAGATTCGGAAATTGGTAACCTGATTGCTGAAGTGATGGAGAAAGTAGGCAAGGATGGGGTTATCACTGTCGAGGAATCCAAGGGCCTAAGGTATGAGACCGAATATGTAGAGGGGATGCAGTTTGACCGTGGCTATATCAGTGCCTATTTCGTCACTAATGCCGAGAAGATGGAAACAGTACTAGAAGACCCGTATATCCTTATCACAGATAAGAAAATCTCGGCTGTGTCTGATCTTCTACCAGCTCTGGAGAAGATACTACAGATATCAAAGAACCTGCTTATTGTTGCCGAGGATGTGGACGGCGAAGCCTTAGCCACCCTGGTAGTTAACAAACTGCGAGGCACCCTGAATGTTCTGGCAATCAAGGCTCCTGGGTTTGGTGACCGGCGTAAGGCAATGCTGGAAGATATGGCAATCCTTACTGGCGGTACGGTTATTTCGGAGGAAGTGGGCCGCAAGTTGGACTCAGTTACGGTAGAAGACCTAGGCCGAGCTCGCCGGGTAACTTCTGATAAGGACAACACTACTATTGTCGAGGGTAAAGGCTCAGACGAGGCGATTAAGGGGAGAATCAAGCAGATTAAAGCTCAAATAGAAGAGACGACCTCTGATTTTGACCGTGAGAAACTTCAGGAGAGACAGGCAAAGCTGGTAGGTGGAGTGGCAGTAATCAAAGTAGGCGCCGCTACTGAGGTTGAGCTTAAGGAAAGGAAGCACCGGGTTGAGGATGCATTATCAGCTACCCGGGCGGCGGTTGAAGAGGGCATTCTACCTGGTGGTGGCGTTGCCCTGCTAAGGGCTACCTCAGTTCTGGATAAACTAAAAGTTAGCGGTGATGAAACTACCGGGGTTGATATTGTCAGAAAAGCTGTAGAGGAACCGATTCGCTGGATTGCCGTAAACGCTGGCAGAGACGGATCAGTGATAGTGGATGCAGTTAAGAAAAGCCCAGCCGGGGTCGGCTACGATGCCGCAGCCGATGATTTTGGCGATATGGTAGCAAAGGGCATCATCGACCCGAGGAAAGTAGTCAGGTCTGCCTTGGAAAATGCGGCCAGCATCGCCGCTATGGTTCTGATTACCGAATCACTGGTCTCGGATATCCCTGAGAAGGAGAAGATGCCAGCCATGCCTCCAGGTGGTGGCATGGAGGGTATGTATTAATTAATCCTCAAATCCCCTAGTAAACTGCATAGAAAAATAGCCGTTGCTTTCGGGCGGCGGCTATTTTGTGTTAATGAGAAATACTGAATAGAGTTTAAAGAAGTGAGCTGCTTAACGAAGAATTAGTCATCTCGCTCAATTATCTTTATACTTTTATCAATTACGATTAGTCGCCCCAATCATAAACGAGCCTCCTGAACTTTCCAAATTCATCCTGGTTGTTTAATTCTGCCCATTAATATATTATATGTAGGTTGCAGTAGAGGCTGGCATTCGTATTAAAAGTGGAAAAAGCAATGATAAATATAGATGAAGTAGCCGAACAAACGTACCGAATAGAAGCGCCAATACCCGAGGTCGATGCAATTTTTACCGTGTATTTCATCCATGAGACGAAGGGAGTAATCATAGAGCCTGGGCCCGCTGCCACCATTCCTTCAATTCAGGAAGGGATGAAGCAATTGGGGATAAAAGAGTTAGCCTATATTATACCTACCCATATTCATATGGACCACGCCGGAGCCATAGGAAGGTTAGCTCAGCTTTTTCCTCATGCCAAGGTAGTGCTTCATCCTATGGCAGTAAAGCACGCTATTGACCCCTCTCGTTTAATCGAAAGCACCAAAATGGCCTTCAGTAATGATTTTGAAGACTACTATGGTCATATTCTCCCCGTCCCTCAATCTCAGGTAATAAGCATTGAGGATGAGCAGACAATCTCAATCGATGACAGAGAACTCCAAATCATCCATGCTCCAGGTCACGCTCCACATCACATGGCTATCTTCGACCGGAAGACGAGAGGGCTTTTCTGCGGAGAAGCCCTAGGAATACCCCGTACGGGGGCTGAATCATCTCCATTGCCAGCGGCAGCACCACCAAGCTTCGATATAGAGATCTACTTGAATACTATTGAAAGACTAAGGAAACTCCATCCCCGAATTCTTTTCTACTCCCATGACGGGACAGGTAAAAATCCGGAGGAACTTATTTCTAAAGCTACCGAGAATACCAGGGCTTTCGGTAATATAATATTGGAAGCCTTAAGAAAAAGGGAGACTAATGAGGCTATCAATGGGAAAGTCCGGAAATATATTTCCAGTCACCTTGGCATCAATGCAGAAGGAATGGATGTGGGGATGACTATCAGAGGGTTTATCTTTTACTTTAAAAAGAAGGGGCTAGTTTAACACCAGCCACTCCCCTAGCCCTAATCGAAACGGTAGGGTTGTGGGGAGTCTATCTTATTCTCAACAAAAATTGTTGACACTGAGCTTTACCTGTGGTAAACTTACCAATTAGTATCATTGTGTTAATTCGACATTGAATTAAATGGATGAGCTCGGGCTCATCCATTTAGATTGTGTGGGTCAGGAAGGAGTCTAGTGCCTACTATTAATCAGCTTGTTCGTAAAGAACGTAAGAAAATCACTAAGAAGGCTAAAGCGCCAGCACTGCGTCTTATCTACAATGCTTTAAATAATAAGACGGTACGGGTGGATGGCTCGCCACAAAAGCGAGGGGTTTGTGTTCAGGTGAAAACCACTACTCCCAAGAAACCTAATTCAGCACTGCGTAAGATAGCCAAGGTGCGACTGAGCAACGGTATAGAGGTAACAGCTTATATTCCTGGCGAAGGGCATGAGTTGCAGGAACACTCAGTTGTCTTAATTCGAGGTGGACGGGTAAGGGATTTACCTGGTGTGCGGTATCACATCATCCGGGGAGCACTAGATGCCAGCGGCGTAGCTAACCGCCAGCAGGGTCGCAGCAAGTATGGAGCTAAACGAACAGTGAGTACTGAAGTTACCTAAACAAAGGAGCTGAGAGTGCCAAGACGAGGTCAAGTTATAAAAAGAGAGACGCCACCTGACGCTAAGTATCATAATGTGCTAGTAGCCAGGTTAATCAATAAAGTCATGATGAACGGCAAGAAAAGCACCGCGGAGATGATTGTATATGGTGCTCTAGAAATTATGGAGCGTCAGGAACGAAGAGACCCGGTTAGCATTTCAGAACAGGCGATAAGGAATGCAACACCTCTTCTTCAGGTTAAGCCACGCCGGGTGGGCGGTGCCACATATCAGGTGCCAGTGGAAGTTCACCCTGACCGTGGTCTCTTTCTAGCTATACGCTGGCTGGTAACTTCAGCTAGAGCAAGAACAGGTAAATCTATGGCTGAAAAACTGGCAACCGAACTTAGTGATGCTGCAAAAGGGCAAGGTGCAACTGTCAAAAAGCGTGAGGATACTCATAGAATGGCTGAGGCTAATCGAGCTTTTGCTCACTATAGGTGGTAAGGAGTTTTCAATTATTAAATCTAGTATTGCAGAAAATAACCCAGAATCAACGGTACTTCGGGTAGAAGGCAGGACTGTGACGAGGACTTTTCCGTTAGAGCGAATTCGCAATATAGGTATTATTGCTCATATTGACGCTGGTAAGACCACTGTCACTGAGAGAATACTATATTATACTGGTCACACTTATAAGATAGGGAATGTGGATGAAGGAACAGCCGTGATGGATTGGATGGAGCAGGAAAGACAGCGTGGCATTACTATCACGGCAGCCGCCACAACCTGCCATTGGCAAGACCACCGCATCAATATTATCGACACGCCGGGGCATGTGGACTTCACTGCTGAGGTAGAACGCAGCCTCAGAGTGCTGGATGGCGGCGTGGTAGTTTTCGACGGAGTGGCTGGTGTTGAGGCTCAATCAGAAACGGTATGGCGACAGGCTGATAAATACCATGTGCCCAGGATTTGCTTCATTAACAAAATGGACCGAATTGGTGCCAATCTCAAACGGACGCTAGCTATGATTGAGAAACGGCTGCACGCTATACCCCTACTGATACAAATACCTTTGGGTAGCGAAACTTCGTTTGAAGGTATTATTGACTTGATAGAGAACAAGGCCTGGAGTTTTGATGGCAACTTTGACTCAGACCCAATAGAGGTAGCTATTCCCGAGTCACAGCTGGCAATGCATGCTAAAGTTCGTCAGGCGCTAATTGAGAAATTGGCTGATTACGATGACCAGATTATGATGGCTTACCTCGAAGGTCATCACCTGACTGTCGCCGAGTTAAAACAAGCGGTGAGAAGAGTAACCTTGGCTACTAAATGCGTGCCCGTTCTCTGCGGCAGTGCCTTAAAAAACAAAGGCATTCAACCATTACTTGATGCTACTGTTGACTACCTACCCTCCCCATTAGACATGCCACCGATTAAGGCAGTTGACACCAAAAATGGGGACGAAGTACCTCGCCCAGCTAAAGATGAGGCACCCTTTGCCGCGCTTGCCTTCAAGGTAGTTACTGACCCCTTTGTCGGTCGAGTGGTTTATTTTAGAGTATATTCGGGCAGAATGAGGGCAGGAGCACAGGTATTTAATTCGACCAGAGGTACAAGAGAGCGCATTGGACGATTGTTGCTGATGCACGCTAATCGGCGTGAGGAGATAGATGTGGCAGACACTGGGGCTATTGTCGCTACACTGGGGCTTAAGAACACCTTTACTGGTGATACCCTGTGTGATACCGCCAGCCAAGTGCTCTTGGAATCAATTCGCTTCCCTGAACCAGTAATCTCGGTTGCTATTGAGCCTAAAACCAAGGTCGACCAGGACAAGATGGCGGAAGCCCTGCAAAGGTTAGCTGATGAGGACCCAACTTTTAAGATAGCCTATAACCAGGAAACGAGTCAGACAGTTATCTCCGGTATGGGGGAACTTCACCTGGAAGTTATATTAAGCAGATTATTTAGTGAATTTAAGGTAGGGGCAAATGTGGGTAAACCACGGGTTGCCTATCGAGAAACTATTACCATCCCAGCTAAAGCTGAAGGAAGATTTGTTCGCCAATCCGGAGGCCACGGCCAGTACGGGCATGTCTGCATTGAGATTGAACCTCAAGAACGTGGCGATGGCTTTCAATTTGTTGACAAGACTAAGGGTGGAATTATACCTAAGTCATTTATTTCAGCTACTGAGGCTGGTATTAAAGAAACAATGGAGACCGGGGTGCTTGCTGGTTACCCCCTGGTCGATATCAAAGTAACCTTATATGATGGTAGCTACCATGAAGTTGACTCTTCAGAGTTAGCCTTCAAGATAGCTGGCTCCATGGCACTAAAAAATGGCGTTCATAAAGCCAAGCCCAAACTATTAGAGCCGATCATGAAGCTAGAAGTGATTTCCCCAGGGCAGTTCCTGGGTGATATAACCGGTGACATCTCTTCCCGGAGAGGACATATTGAGACTATCGAGACACAATATGCCGAAGTGTGTATTATTCGCTGTCTTATCCCCTTAGCGGAAACCTTTGGCTACGCCACCAAGCTCAGGTCACTAACTCAGGGTAGAGCTACCTATTCTATGGAATTTTACCGCTATCAGGAATTACCAGCCGAACTGACGGCTCAGGTTACTGGTGAGGTAGGTGTAAGAAGCTAGGGCAACCTAATTTTGAAAGGTTTTTCATATGCCTAAACCGAAGATTCGCATCAAGTTAAAGGGATTTGACCATAAAATACTTGACCAATCTGCTCAGCAGATAGTAGAGGCAGTAGAGCGTACCGGTGCTGTCATTTCTGGACCGTTGCCTCTACCAACTCACACCAAGAAATTTAGCGTTATTCGTTCCCCGTTTATCGATAAAGACTCGCAGGAGCAGTTTGAAATTCGAACCCATAAGCGCCTTATTTACATTATGGAAATGACCTCTAAAACTATAGATGCCTTAACCAAACTGAGCCTGCCGGCTGGGGTTGATATAGATATTAAGTTATAATGTAATTAGTGTTTTTGCGCTAAACATAGAGTGTTAAGATTATGAATGAAGGAATTATTGGTAAAAAGCTGGGTATGACCCAGATATTTAGCAAGGATGGTAAAGCTGAGGCAGTAACTGCTATTGAGGCTGGCCCATGCATGGTAACACAGGTTAAAACTGTAGCCAAGGAGAGTTATAATGCCGTTCAGCTAGGGTTCGGCAAAGTAAAGCGGCATAAGCAGTCTGAGGACAAAAAAGTAAAAGACTTTAAATATCTTCGAGAATTCAGGGAAGACGACATTGAAGCGATTCAGGTGGATGATAATATTGATGTCAGTCTATTTAAACCCGGTGACCTGGTTGATATTACCGGTACATCAAAGGGCAAAGGTTTTGCTGGTGTGGTAAAACGCTATCATTTTGCTGGCGGACCAAAAACACATGGGCAATCAGACCGTCATCGTGCTGGGGGTTCAATAGGAGCCGGCACATCGCCAGGTAGGGTTTTTAAAGGTATGCATATGGCCGGACATATGGGTAATAAACGAGTAACAGCACGTCATCTGGAGGTCTTTGAGGCTGACCCTGCCCGTAATTTACTGTTAGTAAAAGGAGCAGTACCAGGGGCTAAGAATGGGCTGCTAATAATAAGAATATCAGCTAAGGGGAAATAAGGTAGTGCAAGTTTCAGTTTACAATTTAGCTGGTGAAGTGGCTGAGCATATTGAGGTAAGCGATGAAGTTTTTGCTGTGCCGTTTAACCAGGCAGTAGTTCACCAGGCAATGGTACGACAGCAGGCTAATGCCCGCCAGGGAACAGCCAGTACTAAAACCAGGAGCGAGGTCGCTGGTAGCAGCGTTAAGATATTTCGCCAGAAAGGCACCGGGATGGCTCGAGCGGGTAGCCGAAGATCACCAATACGCCGTGGTGGTGGTATTGCTTTTGGGCCTCGGCCAAGAAGCTACCGGCAGGCAATGCCTAAAAAGATGCGCCAGCTAGCTTTAAGATGTGTTTTATCAGCCAAGGTTGAAGATGAAGAGCTGATGATTTTGGATGAGTTGAAGCTCGAGGAACCCAAGACTAAAGATATAGCACGTATTTTAGCGGCCATGGGAGTAGACTCTTCAGCTCTTATTGTTACTGTTGAGCCAGAGGAAAACGTAGTGAAGTCCGCTCGTAACCTGACTAAAATTAAGACTATGCCAGCTAATCTACTAAATGTAGTTGATATCCTCTCCCATAAAAAGCTGCTGATAACAGTAGCCGCCATACGCATGGTAGAAAGGCTATGGGGGAAGGGATTGTCTCAAGGAGGAAGCAATGCACCTCTACGAGGTATTGCGCCGACCATTAATAACTGAGAAGAATACCATGCTTCAAGCCCAAGGCAAGTATGTCTTTGAAATCGACGCAGGGGCTAACAAGCATCAGGTTAAAGAGGCCGTAGAAAAGGCGTTTAAAGTCAAGGTGACAGCAGTTAATGTGATGACTGTCCCCGGTAAGATGAAAAGGGTAGGGAGACGAATAGTGTTAACCCCGTCTCACAAAAAGGCAATCGTCACCCTTAAAGCCGGAGACAAAATTGAGCTCTTTGAAGGTATCTAGGTACTAAGGAGAAACGCAGTGGCAATAAAGGTCTATCGTCCAACTTCTCCCGGCAGGCGGAGCATGAGTGGCTCTACCTTTGATGAAATAACTAAGGTTAAGCCTGAAAAATCGCTGCTCTTACCTCTTAAAAAGAAGGCTGGGCGTAATGTGCAGGGGAAGATAACGGTACGACACCGTGGTGGTGGAGCCAAACGCAGGCTCCGCATTATCGACTTTAAGCGAGATAAGTTTGGTATTCCGGGCAAGGTGGCTGCCATTGAATATGACCCCAATCGCTCGGCAAATATTGCCTTAATTTTTTATGTTGATGGTGAAAAACGTTACATCCTGGCCCCATCGGAACTTAACGTTGGTGATATAATAAAATCAGGGGATGACGCTGAGATAAAACCGGGGAATACCTTACCCTTGAAGCTAATACCAAGCGGAACGCTAATCCACAACATTGAGATGCAGAAGGGGCGAGGTGGGCAGATAGTACGAAGCGCCGGTGTAGCCGCCCAGCTAATGGTAAAAGAGGGCGAATACGCCTTGGTTAGATTACCATCTAGCGAGGTGAGACGTATCAGAATCGAATGTCTGGCTACCATCGGTCAACTCGGCAATCTTGACCATCAGAGCATTAATCTGGGTAAGGCAGGTCGGAAACGGTGGATGGGCTGGCGACCCACAGTGAGGGGTTCAGCTATGTCTCCTCGTGACCACCCACACGGTGGTGGAGAAGGCAGGAGTCCAATAGGTATGCCCGGACCTAAAACACCCTGGGGTAAGCCAGCCTTAGGTTATAGAACTCGAAAATCTAAGGCTTCAGACAAGATGATAGTTAAACGCCGCAAGAAATAGGTAAAGGTGAGAAATGTCGAGGTCAGCTAAGAAGGGGCCAGCCATTAATGTTAAACTGTTAAAGAAAGTAGAGGCGCTTAACCGCTCTGGCCAGAAGGCAATAATAAAGACCTGGGCACGAGCATCTACTATTTTACCTCAGATGGTAGGACTCACGATTGCCGTTCATGATGGCAGAAGACATGTACCTATATATATCACAGAAAATATGGTCGGACACAAGCTGGGTGAGTTTACCCTAACTCGAACCTTCAGAGGACACTCTGCCAAGGCAGAAAAATTTGTTCAGGCAAGAAAGAAAAAATAGATTGCCTGAACTTAGGTAGGAAGTAGAATGGAAGTAAGAGCAGTAGCTAAAGATACCCGTGTGTCACCCCGTAAGGTACGACCGCTGGTAGATATGGTGCGGGGCAAAAGTGTGGATGAGGCAATGACCTTGCTTCAGTTTACCCCTAGTCCAGTAGCTCGAGTGGTAAACAAAGTAGTAAAGTCAGCGACAGCTAATGCTGAGAACAATTTCCAGATGATTCCTTCAGATTTGAGGATAGTCAAGATCTTTGTTGATGAAGCGCGTACCTTAAAGAGGTTTCGCCCTCGGGCACGCGGCCGACCCAACACCATCCTTAAACGTTCTAGCCATATTACGGTTATAGTTGCCGAACAGGAGAAACAAATTGGGTCATAAAGTTCACCCTTTAGGTTTTAGAATTGGCGTCATACGTGACTGGCAGGCCAAATGGTATGCTGATAAGCATTTTGCAGAGAATCTGCAAGAGGACATGGCACTTCGTCAGGCCATCCAAGATAAGTATGCTGAAGCTGGAATCTCATTAGTGGAGATAGAACGCCAGGCAAATGAGGTATCAATAACCATCCACACTGCCTGGCCCGGTGTTGTCATTGGACGGGGGGGGCAAAGAGTTGAGGAAATGAGGCTTTATCTTGAAGCTATTATTGGCAAGAAAGTCCGATTAACCATACGGGAGATTCAGCAACCTGAGCTTGACGCTTACTTGGTAGCTAAGACGATAGCCGAGCAGATTGGGCGTCGGATTGCTTTCCGCAGAGCGATGAAACAAGCAATTTTTCGTACCCTCCAGGCTGGGGCTAAAGGAGTAAGGATTAGTTGTGCCGGTAGGCTGGGTGGAGCAGAGATAGCCCGCCGCCAGACCATGCATCAGGGGCGGGTGCCCTTGCACACGCTACGGGCTGATATTGATTATGGCTTTACTGAAGCACGCACCACCCTAGGCAGGATTGGGATAAAGGTATGGATATACAAGGGTGATGTTCATCCTGAACCTAAGATGATAGAGGCTACAGAGGTGGCTGATAAGCCAGAGGAGCAACCGGCTGAACCAGTAGCCGAGATAAGCACAGAGGAAGCACAGCCTGCCCCTGCTGAACCAGAAGAAAAGGCTGTTAAGCCAACAGCACGAAGAAGGACACGGGTAACTACTGATAAGCCAGAGGAGATACCGGCTGAACCAGTAGCCGAGATAAGCACAGAAGCAGCACAGCCTGCCCCTGCTGAACCAGAAGAAAAGGCTGTTAAGCCAACAGCACGAAGAAGGACACGGGTAACTACTGATAAGCCAGAGGAGAAGGATGTTACAACCGAAACGGGTAAAATATCGCAAGAGTCATAAAGGACACCGCCGTGGTAATGCCCAAGTCGGGAATACCGTAGTTTTTGGTGATTTTGGGTTACAGGCGCTGGAGCCGGCATGGATTACCAGCCGACAAATTGAATCGGCGCGGCGGGCCATTACTCATCATATTCGACGTGGTGGCAACATCTGGATTCGTATTTTTCCTGACAAACCAGTTACCAAGAAACCAGCAGAGACACGTCAGGGTGGCGGTAAAGGCGCTCCTGACCATTGGGTAGCCGTGGTCAAACCAGGAAGGATTCTATTTGAAATGGCCGGTGTCGGGCAGGAAGCAGCCAAGGAGGCAATGCGCCTGGCTTCGCACAAACTCCCGATAACCACCAGATTTGTGGTAAAGAACTCCGGTTCTACAGTGAGTAGTAGTTCTGAAAATAAGGAGCTAGTCAAAGTTGAAGGTTGAAGAAATTCGTACTCTTAGTTCTAAGGATTTAGCCAAACAATTGGAAGAGGCTCATCAAGAGCTGTTTAACCTTCGCTTTCGGTTGGCTACAAGACAATTGGTAAACCATCGCGAAATCCCGAGGGTTAAACGGAATATTGCCAGGCTGAAGACCTTAACCAGAGAGAGAGAGCTAGGCATAAAACATGCAGAGAATACTAAGACTTCCAGCGAAGCTCAAGGGTAGGTTTTAAGTTATGGAGAGTAAACACAAAACTAGAGTTGGGCGTGTAGTTAGCAGCAAGATGGATAAGACGGTTGTAGTGGCTATAGAAACACGCCGGCGTCATCCATTATATAAGAAAACTATCAAGAAAATGATTAAATATAAAGCTCACGACGAAAGTAATCAGTGTGAGCCAAAAGACACGGTCAGGATTGTGGAAACTCGCCCTCTATCCCGGCAAAAACGGTGGCGAGTAGCCGAGATAATTACCAAGGGAAGAGTAGTAGAGATACAGCCTGAAGAAATAACCCAAGATTAGTTTTAGGTGATAGTGGCATGATTCAATCTAATACCAGACTTAAAGCAGCTGATAATACTGGGGCCAGACAGCTTATGTGCATTGGTGTGCTGGGTGGCACCAGGAGGAAATATGCTCATGTGGGTGATATCATTGTGGCCTCCGTCAAAAGAGCTATCCCTGGGGCATCTGTGAAAAAAGGAGAGGTGGTCAGGGCAGTGATCGTTCGCACCGCTCAAAAATATCGACGTCCTGACGGCTCTTATATCAGGTTCGATGAAAATGCCGGGGTAATCCTTACCGATAAGAATAACCCTAAAGGGAGCCGAATATTTGGGCCGGTAGCTAGAGAACTCAGAGAGAAAAACTTCACCAAAATCATATCTCTGGCACCTGAAGTCTTGTGAGGCAGCTATGAAGATTAGAAAAAACGACAATGTACTAGTTATCGTTGGTAAGGATAAGGGCAAAACAGGTAAGGTACGCTTTGCTTACCCTAAAAAAGAGCGGGTGATAGTTGAAGGTATAAACTTTGTTAAAAAACACTCACGGGCTAAGGGAGCAGCCAAGCAAGCCGGCATAATCCAGCTTGAAGTACCAATCTATGTATCAAATGTTATGCTCCTATGCAATAAATGTAATCGTCCTACCCGGATTGGTTTCCGCTTTTTGGAAGATGGCAGAAAGGTTCGGGTTTGTCGCCGATGCTCTGAGGTGGTTGATTAAATGTCACGACTGAAGGAAAAGTATAAGGAAGAGGTTATTCCCGGCCTTTTAAAGCGATGTGGATATAAAAATAGCATGCAAGTGCCAAAGCTAGAGAAGGTCGTGCTTAATATTGGCTTGGGTGAAGCGACCCAGAATGCCAAGGTTCTGGAAGCAGCAGAGAAAGACCTGGTAGCTATTTCAGGACAACACCCGGTGATTACCCACGCCAAGAAGTCTATTGCAGCTTTCAAGTTGAGGGCAGGAGTACCTATCGGAATCAAGGTAACCCTACGGGGAGAACGTATGTACAACTTCTTTGATAAGCTGGTAAATGCTGTTTTACCCCGTATGCGCGAGTTTCAAGGGGTCCCTAGAAACTCATTTGATGGCAGAGGAAATTATACCCTAGGGTTTAAGGAACAAATTATGTTTCCCGAAATAGATTATGACAAAATAGACAAGTCACGCGGATTAGGGATATCAATTATCACTACCGCTAATACTGATGAAGAGGGCAGACACCTGCTGGAGTTATTAGGTATGCCCTTTACCAAGGACTAAAGGGAGAGGAATGGCTAAAAAGTCAAAAATTATAAAGTGGCAGCATCCAGCCAAGTTCAAGGTACAACAGCACAATCGATGTCGCCTGTGTGGTCGACCTCGTGCCTACATCCGTAAGTTCGGGCTTTGCCGCATTTGTTTTCGCAAGTTTGCTCTTGCTGGCCAGATTCCGGGTGTGAGAAAATCAAGCTGGTAACTACTTGTAGAGGAAGTAAATAATGACAATATCTGACCCAATTGCTGATATGCTAACTAGAATACGGAATGCCATTATGGCACGGCATGATTTTGTACTAATGCCGGCGTCAAAGATGAAGCTTTCCATTGCTAGAATACTCAAGGAAGAGGGGTTCATTAATGATTGTGAGGTGCTTAGGGGTAAGCCGCACCGGACAATTAAGATCCACCTTAAGTATGTTGACAAAAATCAGCCGGTTATTTCTAAAATGGAACGAACAAGCAAACCTGGGCTAAGGGTATATGTTCAACGTAAGGAAATCCCTCGTATCTACGGGGGTATTGGTATTACTATTATTTCTACACCTAAGGGTGTGATGACGGGACAGCAGGCCCGACGCCAAGGGCTTGGAGGTGAATTTTTATGTTTTGTAGTATAAACAAGTCTAAGGGTGATATATATGTCTAGAGTAGGGCGAATGCCGATCATTGTGTCCGAAGGCATAACAGTCAACATTAATCAGAACGAGGTAACGGTAAACGGACCCAAAGGAAAACTTAGCCGCTGTTTTGTCCCGGATATGTCCATCACCTTAAACGACGGTAGTTTGATAGTATCACGACCCAGCGATAGCAAGGTTCACCGTTCACTACACGGGCTGACACGAAGTCTTTTAGCTAATATGGTGGAGGGGGTAACCAAGGGTTTTGAGAAAAACCTTGACATAGTGGGTGTAGGCTATCGGGCAGAAAAAGCAGGCGATAAACTGATTATCCATGTCGGATATTCGCACCCGGTAGAAGTAGTACCACTACCCGGTGTGTCTCTTGATGTAGAAAAAAGCAGGATTAAAGTTTCAGGTACAAATAAGGAAATGGTCGGCGAGATGGCAGCTAGAATCCGGGCTATCCGCCGTCCCGACGCCTATAAGGGTAAGGGCATAAGGTACGCCGGGGAGATAGTGCGCCTTAAAGCAGGTAAAGCTGGGAAAGCTATAAAATAAGAGGTAATATATGGGTAAAGATGAGCCGAGGATAGCTCGTCAACGAAGACATAAACGAGTTAGAGCTAAAGTAAAAGGTACCAACGCTAGAACGCGTTTGTGTGTTTTCCGCAGCTTGAACCACATTTATGCTCAGGTTATAGACGACCCCAAAGGGCATACACTGGTTTCTGCTTCAACTCTTGACCCCGAGATAAAAAGTGAGCTAGAGGGTAAAGCCAAGACAGGCAAGGCAGAATTGGTTGGTTCTCTGGTAGCTAAGCGAGCGCTAAGCGAAGGGATAAGTCAGGTAGTTTTCGATCGGGGTGGGTACAAATACCACGGCCGGGTTAAAGCCCTGGCTGAGGCAGCTCGACAAGCAGGGCTAAAATTTTAAGGAGTTTAACACAGGTGCAACAACTGATAAGTAAGATTGACCCAACTGAGTTGACACTAAACGACAACCTGATTAAGATTAACCGGGTAGCTAAGGTAGTAACCGGTGGTAAGCGCCTCAGCTTTAGTGCCCTGGTGGTAACCGGAGATGGTAATGGCCATGTAGGGATAGGCATGGGCAAAGCCAAGGAAGTGCCAGAAGCAATTAACAAGGCGGGGGCTACCGCTAAAAAAAATCTGATTAAGGTACCACTAGCTGGCACCACTATTCCACATGCAATACAGGTAAAATTTGGGGCAGCTAAGGTCCTATTAAAACCAGCGTCACGCGGTACCGGTGTTATCGCCGGCGGCAGCGTCCGTGCGGTACTTGAAGCAGCTGGGGTTAAAGATATTCTTACCAAATCATTAGGCAGTTCTAATTATATTAACGTGGCTAAGGCAACGATACTTGCCCTCAGCCAGCTCAAAGACCCAAAAGAGGAACTGGCTAGACGCAAGCCGGCTAAACTGGAGGGAGCAGAGAGTGGTAACTAAACTTCGTATTACCTGGGTTAAAAGTGGCATTGGCTATACTAAAATTCAGAAGAATACTCTGAAGTCTCTTGGTTTTCATAAGCTAAATCAGAGTGTAGTTCAGAATGATTGTGGCTCGTTAAGGGGCATGATTAATCAAGTAAGACATCTAGTCAAAGTGGAGGAGGTTGGCTCGTGAGGCAGGATGAACTTTCCCCAGCTCCCGGCTCTAAGAAACCTCGTAAGCGGGTAGGCCGTGGGAACGGCAGCGGACATGGCACATACTCGGGGCGGGGTTGCAAAGGGCAGAAGTCCCGTGCCGGTTATAAGATACGACCAGGCTTTGAAGGCGGGCAGTTACCGTTAATCAAACGCCTGCCGCGAAAACGTGGCTTCGTCAATATCTTTCGTATCGAGTACAGCGTCGTCAATCTGGATAAGCTAAATATCTTCGATGCTGGGAGCGAAGTAACACCAGAAAAGCTAGTTGCCAAGGGAATAGTGAAATCTCTACATCACCCGATTAAGATTTTGGCTAACGGCAATATCAATCGTCCCCTAGTGATAAAGGCAAATAAATTCTCGGCGGTAGCTAAAGCCAAGATTGAAGCAGCCGGGGGTCAGGCTGAGGAGGTGGGGCATGCGGCCGAGACAAACTAGGCCAAGGTTACTTCAAGCAATGCTTGATGCCTTTAGCCTCCCTGACCTGAGGCGCCGCATTCTGGTCACGCTGGGTATCCTGGTGGCTTTCCGTTTTATAGCCCATATCCCTCTTCCCGGCGTAGACCTCAATGCGCTGAACGAGTTCTTCCAGAGTAATGCCCTGCTGGGCATGCTTGACATGTTCAGTGGCGGTGCTATGAGAAACTTTAGCATAGCGGCGATGGGAGTTTATCCCTACATAACAGCATCAATTATCATGCAGCTGCTGGTGCCGGTTATCCCTAAACTGCAAGCCATCTCTCATGAGGGAGAATCCGGCCAGCACAAGATTAATATGATTACCCACTGGGTGACAGTGCCAATGGCTGGTATTGCCGGTTACGGGCAATTAGTCCTTCTCCAGCGACAGGGTATAGTTAGCAGTTCTGATGCATTACTCACTGTTACTATCGTGTTATCACTGGTAGCCGGCACCATGTTCCTTATCTGGCTGGGTGAGCGTATTACTGAGTATGGTATCGGCAACGGCATATCAATAATAATTTTTGGTGGCATCGTGGCAGGCTACTGGCAGATGATTGGACAGGGTTTTCTGGTAGGTACAACTAATTGGGGTGGCCTAGCAGCTTATGTCCTGATAGCCTTAGCTACTACAGTAGTAATAGTCATCTTCACTGAAGCTCACCGCCGTATTCCGGTGCAATATTCTCGCAGCGTATTTCGCGGCGGCCGTATGTATAAACAATCAGGCTCAACTCATATCCCGCTCAGGGTAAATACCGCCGGGATGATACCGCTCATCTTTGCTATGTCCCTGGTAATCTTCCCAAGCATGATAGCCAGTTATTTTGCCAACCCGGCCGAACCTAATATAGCTGACACTATTATGCGTCTGTTTGACGCCAATGCTGCCATACCTCTAGGCCTAGTCTACTGGGGTCTCTTTTTTCTGCTGACGCTTGCCTTTGCCTTCTTCTACACCATGGTGATTTTCCAGCAACAGGATTTATCTAATGTCTTACAACGGCAAGGAGGTTCTATTCCAGGAATCCGTCCCGGGAAACAAACCAAGAGTTACTTAGACGGGGTCATAAAACGTATTACCTGGGCTGGAGCTCTTTTTCTAGCTAGTGTGGCAGTAATGCCTTTCTTTGCCAGAGAGATTACCAGCGTTCAGGCGATACAGCTATCCAGTATGGGCATGCTTATCGTGGTTGGCGTAGTTTTAGACACTATGAAGCAGCTTGAAGCACAACTGGTAATGCGGCGCTACGAAGGCTTCATAAAATAGAGCTATCAAAAATTTGGTTTTGACGCTATGCGATAATAGAGGCATAATGAGTGACGCGTAGCTACATAGTTTTGTAAAACAGGAGTAAAAGTGTATATTATCTTTCTGGGTGCTCCCGGAGCCGGCAAAGGAACACAGGCAGCTATGGTAGCTAAGGAGCTTAAACTGGCTCATATTGCTACTGGTGATCTTTACCGACAGGCAGTAGCTCAGGGGACTGAACTAGGGAAAATAGCTAAGGGCTATATGGACAGAGGAGAACTTTTACCTGACGAGTTAACCATACAAATGGTAATGGAACGGATGTCAGCTCCAGACTGCGAAGCCGGAGTAGTCTTTGACGGTTTCCCCAGGACACTTAAACAGGCAGAAGCTCTCAATGAAGCTCTGGCCAAACAGGATAAGGTTATTGATAAAGTAGTGTATATTAAAGTCTCTGAGGAAGAGCTTTTAAGACGTTTAAGCGGGCGCTGGGTTTGCCGTCAATGCCAGACACCATACCATATTGACGATTCACCACCAAAGGTCAAGGGTACTTGTGACCGGTGTGGCGGCGAGTTATATCAGCGAGATGATGATAACCCAGAGACAATCAAACAGCGGTTGAGGGTCTATCTTACCGAGACGGCTCCCCTGATTGACCATTATGCCCAATCAGGCAAGCTGATTGAGATAGAGGGAGAGGGAGGGATAGAGGATATAAGCAAACGGATAGTGCTGGCCATCCGCGATGGCTCAGCCACTAGCTGATATATTTAGAGTTGAAAGTTAGATGGAAATTAGATGGGTATAATTATAAAATCTGCTGAGGAACTTGCTATTATGCGGCAAGCTGGTAAAATTGTGGGAAGTGTACTGGAAATCTTGAGTCATCAAGTGAAGCCAGGGATGACAACTATGGAATTAGATATTATTGCCGCCAGAGAGGTAGCAAAGCTAGGAGCCAAGCCCTCGTTTAAGGGATACCATGGATTTCCGGCAACTCTCTGTGTATCAGTAAATGACGAGATAGTACACGGAATCCCAGGGAAACGTGCGTTGCGCGAGGGTGATATTGTATCCCTTGACTTCGGCGCGATTTTTGATGGTTTCCAAGGTGATGCTGCAGTGACAGTGGGTATTGGTAAAATGACCCCAGAGGCTAAGCGGCTTATGGAAGCTACCAAGGGTTCTTTAGAAGCTGGTATCGCCGCTGCTCGCCCCGGGGCGACATTGGGAGATATTTCAGCCACCATTCAAGATTATGCTGAATCAAGAGGCTATTCGGTGGTACGTGAGTATACCGGACATGGTATCGGACGAGAAATGCACGAAGACCCTCAAATACCAAATTTTGGCTTGCCCGGGACAGGCCCGGTGTTAAAGAAGGGCATGGCCCTCGCCCTAGAACCAATGGTAAATACCGGCGACTGGCGTACCCGGCTTGGCAATGACCACTGGACAGTGTTAACCGCTGATGGGAGCCTTTCGGCTCATTTTGAACATACTATTGCTATTACGGATAACAAACCAGAAGTACTCACTATGGTGTAAAATATATGAGCAAGAAACAAAGCATAGAGGTTGAGGGAATAGTGGTGGAACCGCTACCCAATGCTATGTTCCGTGTCGAATTGCCTAACGGGCACAAGGTACTGGCTCATATTTCAGGTAAGATAAGGGTGCATTATATTAAAATCGTACCCGGCGATAAGGTATTAGTCGAACTTTCCCCTTACGACCTGAGTCGGGGCCGTATTACCTATCGGCTTAAGTAATACGGTTAAGTAGAAGTAGTTGGAGAATATTGCTATGAAAGTAAGAGCTTCAGTGAAAGTTAGATGTGAAAAATGTAAGGTAATAAAAAGACGAGGGGTAGTTAGAATTATTTGTTCTAACCCAAAGCACAAACAAAGGCAAGGCTAATTTGCACCGGTAAGGAGAGGACATATGGCACGTATAGCCGGAGTGGATATACCCAGAAATAAACATATTGGTATCTCACTTCAATATATTTATGGTATTGGTCCTACTACAAGCCAGAAAATTTTGTCTCAGACTGGTATCAATCCTGATATTAAGGTGAGCGACCTTACTGAAGATGAGGTTAATCGCCTTCGCGAGCTTATTGACCGGGAGTATAGGACTGAGGGTGAACTTAGAAAAGAGGTTAACCTTAACATCAAGCGTCTCATTGAGATTGGTAGCTACCGGGGTATCAGGCATCGTCATAGCTTACCACTTAGAGGGCAGCGAACCCGAACCAATGCCCGCACCAAGCGTGGTCCTCGTAAAACCGTAGCCGGTAGAGGGCAGAGACGTGGTGCGACGAAGAAGTAATTAGGCTCATATCTAAACAGGAGGTAAAATGGCACAGAAAAAGCGAGGTAGACGAAAACGAGGAGAACGTAAGTCCATCCCTGCCGGGAAAGCCTACATTCAATCTACCTTTAATAATACTATCATTACCCTTACCGACCCTACGGGGAATGTTATCGCTTGGGGAAGCTCAGGCACCGCTGGCTTTAAAGGCTCTCGTAAAGGTACTCCCTATGCAGCTCAGTTAGCTGCCCGTGACGCCGCCCGGAAAGCTATGGAGAACGGTCTGAAGCAAATAGAAGTTTTTGTTAAGGGTCCTGGCAGTGGACGTGAGGCAGCTATCCGCTCTCTGCAAAGTTCGGGGCTTTATATCACCAGCATCAGGGATGTAACCCCTATCCCACATAATGGCTGTCGCCCACCGAAAAGAAGGCGGATATAGGAGGCTAAAGAATGGCAAGGTATACAGCAGCAGTTTGCCGATTATGTCGCCGCAGTGGCGAGAAGCTGATGCTTAAAGGCAGCAAGTGTATCACTAAGTGTACGCTGGATAAGCGCTCCAAGCCTCCGAGGCAGCAAACAACCCACCGTCGCCAACGGCTTTCCGAACGCGGTTTGCAACTTCGGGAGAAGCAAAAAGCCCGTTATAGCTATGGGCTCATGGAGCAGCAATTCCGGCAGCTTTTTGCTGAATCCGAGCGGCAATCAGGTATTACCGGGGAAAACCTGTTGGTACTGCTGGAAAGAAGATTGGATAACACGGTGTACCGTTTGGGATTTGCTGACTCCCGCTCTCAGGCTCGTCAGATAGTTAGTCACGGACACATTTTACTCAACGGACGCAAGACCGATATACCATCCTGTTTAGTCAAAGAAGGCGATACCATTGGTTGGCGTTCGGCAAGTACCAAAACTGAGTATTATGAGCTACTGCAAAAAAGCATTGAAAGCAAGTTAGTGCCAAGCTGGCTGAGTTTAGACAAACCGAATATGGTTGGTCAAGTTTTATCGTTGCCCACGCCTGATGAGGCAGAAGCAAAATTTGATAACAAAGCTATAGTCGAATATTATTCGCGATAAGTTAATTGATAAGGAGGAGGCACATTGTCTCGTCTATCCATACCGATAATTAAGTGTATTGAATCTACCGATACGTTTGGACGTTTTGTTGCCGAGCCACTGGAAAAAGGCTTCGGGACCACTCTAGGCAACAGCCTACGGCGCGTGCTATTAGGTTACCTTCCCGGAGCAGCTGTAACCTGGGTAAAGATTGAAGGAGTTCAGCACGAATTCTCTACTCTTCCTTATGTAAAGGAGGACACGATCGAGTTTCTACTTAATGTGAAAGCGTTAAGATTAAAACCCCTTTCGGATCAACCAGGCAAGTTAACACTGGAGATGGAGAGAGAAGGGCAAGTTTGCGCTGCTGACATCAAGCCTTCAACCGACTTTGAAATTGTTAACCCTGAGCTTCATTTGATCACCTTAGATTCACCGGAAGCCAAACTTTATGTAGAGTTTAACGTGGAGCTGGGTGAAGGCTACCAGCAAGCTGAGTCCAGCGATGATATGCCAGTAGGAGCTATCCCAGTAGACGCTATTTTTAGCCCAGTACGTAAGGTGAACATTACCGTTGAGCCAACACATGTTGGCCAAGAGGCTAACCGGGAAAAACTGTGCCTGGAGATATGGACAAATGGAGTGATATCACCGGTAGATGCTATTAGTGCCAGCGCAGAGATTTTGGTAAATCAGCTCACTCCGTTTGTCGAGTATGTCATGGTTTCCCAAAAAGAAGAGGAGAAACAGCTTATTCGGCTATCAATCCCTGATGAAAAATATAATATGCCCGTAGAGCAGCTTGACTTATCGGTACGTACCCTTAACTCTTTAAGGCGCGGTGGTATTACTACAGTGGGAGAACTCATCACTAAAGGGGAGAAGGAGTTACTTTCGCTACGTAATTTTGGGGAAAAGTCTAAGAGAGAGCTAGAGGAACGTCTCGAGGTATTAGGGCTACCTCTGTCTCACAATATCGAAGAGGAGAAAGAGCATGAGGCATAAAGTAGCCGGTAGAACATTAAGCAGACCTACCAGTCATCGCATAGCATTGTATCGCAACCTGGTAACTGACTTGCTGCGCTATGAAAAGATCACCACTACTGAAGCCAAAGCCAAGGAGATACGCGGTTTTACAGAGAAGATGATCACTCTGGGGAAAAAGGGTGGACTTCATACTCTACGCCAGGCATTATCATTTATCCTGGATAAAAAAGTGGTCTCCAAGGTATTTACCGAGCTTGCCCCACGATATGCCGAGCGCTCCGGCGGATATACCCGTATCACCAAATTAGGGCCCAGGCTAGGTGATGGCGCAGCTATGGTTCAGATTGAGTTGGTGAAGAAGTAGCACCCACCAGATATTGAGGAAGGTCCTTACTTGGTAATAGCTACCAAGATAGTATTAGTTATGGAATATAACGGCACACATTATCATGGCTTCCAATTACAGGCTAACCTACCCACCATCCAGGGAGAGCTTGAGAAAGCCATATGGGAACTTACCGGGGAGAGACGTCGGGTTATGACGGCTAGCCGAACTGATAGCGGCGTTCATGCTAAAGGACAAGTGGTTAGCTTCAGAACCGAATCGTCTTTACCAACGCAGACTTTCGTAGACGGACTAAATTATTATTTACCCAGGGACATTGCAATTAAGGCAGCTTACAAAGTGGATAATTCTTTCAACGTCAGGCAGAAAGCTCTTAGCCGTGAATATAGCTACCACATATTGAATAGTCCCACCAGATCTCCTCTCCAGGAAGCTTTTTCCTACCTGGTTCCGGGCCATCTGGATACTGACGCTATGAATCAGGCATGTCAGACTCTTATTGATGAGCATGATTTTGCCTCATTTGCTACCTGCTTGGGAAAGGAAAAGAGAAACACGAAACGACATGTCTATAGTGCACAAGTAGAAAAAAACGAGGAACTAACTATGTTCACTATAGTGGCCAATTCCTTCTTACCACACCAGGTGCGTAATACTGTTGGTGCTCTTATTAAAGTCGGCCGGAACAAACTAACGCCTGATGAATTTAGTCATTTACTTGAGGCTAAACAACCCGGGTTAGCTGGCCCGACAGCCCCTGCCTGCGGGCTGTATCTAATGCAGGTAAACTATCCACACTCTTGGGAGAATTATAATGAAAACCTATAACGCCAAGGCATCTGATATTAAGCGAAAATGGCACCTTATTGATGCATCTGATAAGGTTTTAGGCAAGCTTGCTACTGAAGTGGCTACTTTGCTGCTAGGCAAACATAAGCCGATATACAGCCCGAATCTGGATACCGGCGACTTCGTGGTAGTAATTAACGCAACTAAGATTCGAGTTACCGGTAATAAGATGAAGCAAAAGATTTATTACCGGCATTCCGGTTACCCGGGAGGACTGAAGAGCATAAGTCTAGAAAAGATTATGCAGACCCATCCTACACGAGTGATTGAGTACGCTGTCAAGGGAATGTTGCCCCACAATCGATTAGGTGCTAAAATGTTTAAGAAGCTCAAGGTTTATGCTGGTGAAACTCACCCCCACCCTATATCCAAAAAGTCCGGATTAACCGAACCAGCTACTAAAGAGATTTAAAAAGGGAAACAGGATTAAATGGAAAAGGAAACTTATTTTCATGGGACAGGACGACGAAAAGAAGCAACGGCACAAGTAAAGCTACTGCCAGGCGATGGGGCTATCATTATCAATGGTATCCCTTATGAAGAACGGCATCCCCGTCTTGAGCACCGTCGGGTTATAATACAACCTCTTTTAATTACTGAGAATACCAGTAAGTTTAATGTTGTTGTCAAGGTAAACGGAGGGGGCGTATCAGGACAAAGCGGTGCCATCTCACATGGTATTGCTCGAGCGCTGGTCCAGTCTGATGAAAAGTTAAGACCACTACTTCGGCAACACGGACTGCTCACACGAGATTCCCGGGCTAAAGAGAGGAAAAAACCCGGCCTTAAGCGTGCCCGTAAAGCGCCACAGTACACGAAGCGGTAAAAACTTAGTTCGATAAGCCTTTTAATATCGTATCCGTTAAGTGCTGTAATCTTCTTAATTACTCTATAGCATCTGTAATTGCTACTGAGCGTTGATGTCATATATGGCAAAGCACTAGATAATGAATTTCCCGTGCCGCTTGATGCTTGCTAATATTCTATGGACTTAAGCTAACCTGAGGAGTGAGGGAACACCCTTCGAGGCTTCTTCTATTTTCTTTAGTTTGCTCTCGACTTCTTCCTGTTTTCTTTTAATATCCTTAAGATAATCGGATGATTCATAATAGTAATTCCGCACTTTTTCAACGTCGCTGAGCTGGGAAAACACCACAGTTATATCTAGTGTACTTTTACCCCTCGGATAGTCACCATTTCGTATCACTGCATTCGGAGCTAGCTCATTCAAGTAATCTCCTAATTCCTTAACCAGGTCCATATTCATTTCCCTGGGCGGAGCTGATAGTAGATATAACGCTCTACCTGCATCCGCAGGGTCACACTTAAGTGACAGTTCGCTTACAGCCTCGTCCATTGCCTGGATGCCTTTATGAGTTTCAGTACTCTTCTTCATAAAATTACGTGTCTGTTCGAAGGGAAACCTGATCATCGGTAGCGAAGATTTTCCATAACCTATCACTGTCCACCCCGACAGGCTCTGCATTATATCTCCAGCGTCAAGCACTTTTGCCCCAATATGTTTAACCTTTTTCTCCTCACCGGCACAAAGCAGGTTATAAAACGGCTCAGCAATGAGGGCATTAATTTGATCCAGGTTGTTTCTAAGTGAGGAGTCTTTTCTTATGTACCTCTGGTTATCCACCAGAAACACGGCATCAGCCACAGAATAGATAGATTTAAGACAAGTGGCTGTGTTATGAATAGTTCTTACCTCAGTTTTCTCTTCGTGCTCAAAGGGAAGGGCAACGAGAGCGTACAACGGTTTATCCCCGTAACGTGCTTTCATGTGCTGCGCCACTATCGAAATCGAACCTGAACCAGTACCTCCAGCAGCGCCGGCAACCAGCAAGAAGGCATCTGTCTCATAGAATCGCTTAGCTGACCTTATGGCATCTACAACCTTGTCAGCATCCTCTCTGGCCACCTCGGCGCCGAGCTCATTTATTTTCCCCACGCCATGGCCGCTGGTTCTGCGACCTCCGATGAGAATTCTATGCTGGTAATCAGACTTTATGTAGGATAACCCACTTAAGTCAGCTACGTCAGTATTTATAGCGAAAGTACCGGCAACTATCTCGATTCCACGATGAATACGTGCCCGGGCATTCAGCCGAGCAAACTCATCAGCAATCTTACCACCGCACTGTCCCAATCCGATAACTACAAGTTTCATTTTCCTACCTCCTAATTTAGCTTGTCTTAATCCAAACCGACAATCATCCTCTCAACCTTGGTGATGTCAAGAGCATTAATATTACCGTCTTGATTAGCATCAGAGCCAGAAGTTTCCGTATCCAGTCCGGTTATAATCCTCTCTACCTTGGTGATATCTACAGCATTGATAACACCATCGCCAGTGGCATCGCCCGGAGTTACTGATTGTACCGTAAAGCTATCACTGGCGTAGTCTGCCTCAGCAGTAGTATTGCTAACGGCATCAGTAGCCCTGACATACACCGTATACTCACCATCAGCAAGAGCAGCAGTGGTAAAGGTATAACCTTCACTTAAGCTGTCAAAGATACCATCACTGGCTGTCGCTGCCGTCCAACTCCCGTCATCAACCTTGTACTCCACCGAGCTGATATTACTACCTGTATCCGTAGCTGTCCCGGTGAATGTCGGCGTGTCGTCGCTGGTCGGGTCAGGCGTTAGCGCCGTTATCACTACCGATGGCGCTGTGCTATCTGAAACGCTCACTAAATCTGCAGTCCAGGTCGCCGTTATCTCGCTAGCTGTGTTATCACTCAGCATGCCATTGGACAGACTTACCGTGCTGCTGTCACCTTCTGCGCCAATTACATGAAAGTGCAATACCGCCAGATACCCGGAGCCACTTACCCCAGTTAAGCCAGAAACATTTTGAATAACTCTCCATGTCCCCGAGCTAATCTCATTATTGATATCAACCGGTATCGCCGTTGACCCTATTAGCCCTGAGGTAACATCATCTAATCGAAGCACCGAGGCATCAAACGAGATGTCATAGTTGCAGGCATCAAAGTCCACCACCTCACTGATACTGACATTGGCTGTAAAGTCGCTACTCGGCGATGCTTCGTCAGGAGCATCAATGCTCACTGTAACAGGTTCTGCTGCTGCCACCGGGATAGATGTTCCACCACCCAAAAGTAATACCACCATGGTTATAATACCCAGAATTCGCGTTATTCTGCCCATTATTACCCTCCTCTTTACATTGTTATAAACAAAGAGCAGTATTTTTTAGCCTGATGTTAGTACCTGTCACCTCTAACCGGCCTTAATCTAATCCAGCCCGGCAATAATCCTTTCTGCTTTGGTGATATCCATGGCATTGACATTGCCATCTTGGTTGGCATCAGCCCCGGCAGTCTCAGTATCCAGACCAGCGATAATCCTTTCCACCTTGGTGATATCCATAGCATTAACCAAACCATCACCAGTAGCATCGCCGGGCAGTGCCATCTGCACCTGAGTCGTTACCCCTGCTGACGAACCGGTAATAGTCGGCTGATACATCAGCAAGCACTCTACCCCTCTTACGTTTATCTCTCCTAGAGTAGCTTCCGGAGCTGTCATATTATAGTTAATGATGACAGTCTCACCAGCACTAACACTTTCCAGAGCAAAGCTAACACGGTCTCCTAAAGTTTCGTAGGCAACACCGGGAGTAATAGAACTGGTATCCAGGGTAAACCCGCCAGGTATATAGTCGTTGATAACCAGATAGCCTATATCATCTGACGAGGTAAGGCTCAAGCCAACCGTGCCCTCACCGCCGGGCACAATGACTGGAGTGATACTCTTGGTTAGAGTAAGTATTGGGTCTGTCCTCACGGCGAGTCGGGGGACACAGTAATCCAGGCTTACTTCATAGGTCACCTTCCCGGTACCAGTAGAAGCAAACTCAAATGAGTTAGCCCCGGCGCCATTTAGATAACTCGTTATGTCAATAGTAGTAGAAGTAGGCGACGTCCCCTCAAAATGCTGGGTAGCTAGCGCCGTACCGTTGACAATCATGTCTACATCAATATCGAGAGTTGACGGCATTACACCAAGCTGGTTAAGCATCCATACCGCACTGGCACCATCTTTGGTACTACCATAGAGCCAGTCATCACTATTTACCAGCATCCAATCCAGAGCTTCTGATACCTCGGCATCGGTATTGCTACTCCCGGTCTCCAGCAACGCTACCGTAGCAAAAGCCGTCGTCTCTGGAATATGAGCAAACCAATAGTAAACATTTTGCAAGTCCGACTGCCAGTAGCGGGTAGCCGGGGATGGAGAAGGTTGAGGATTTGATTCACTTATGAGAGAAGCCCGCCCATTTTGAATATAGGTTTCGCTGGAAGCTACCCCGGCTTCCCTCAGGGCAACTATGGCCAACCCGGTAACAAAAGAATCACTGCTTTCATCATTAGCCGCCCTACCCCACCCGCCATCGGAATTCTGAGCTGACTGTAGCCAGCTGATGGCACCGGTTATGGCATCACCTAGACCCGCCGGCGCATAACCAAGAGTGTCTGCCTCAGCCAAAGTATATAGCATATAGGCAGTCAGTGGTACCGTATCCTGAACGTAATCAGGAGAGATACCAGCCCAGTGGCCATCAACTTGCTGATTAGCAATCAGCCATTCCAATCCCCTGGTGACATAGGTATCAAAATTCCGGCCACCGTCACTCGTTGGAATGGTAATACTATAAGTACTTGCCCAATCCCGGGTCTGCAGCAGTGTTTTTAATGCATAACAGGTAAAGAAAGGAGTAGAATTATAGCTGGGATACCAGCCCCACCCCTTGTCATCATGCTGGAGGTCCACCACATCAAGAGAACCACTAACTATATCCTGCCTCAGAGTGTTATCCAGCGTATCGGTCAGCCTGCCGGCATTGGTCAGGTAGTGATATATGTTAATATCACCAAGCAAAATGCTGCCCCTTTGCTCAATACAACCATAGGGATAAGCAATAAGCCAGTCCACTTCATCAACAAATACGAGCTCTATCGAAGGATGAAGGGTAACACTACCCTGAGTAGAAGCTGCATTTGCAGGCAGGTCCAGTGTCTTATCATCCGAGTCATCATTAAGCAATACTCCAGTTTCCCTCTGGTTCTGGGATACAGTATCGAGTGGTTGAATGCTAATGCTGGCTGAAGCATCGTCAGAGAGATTGCTTATCGGCTCAAGAGCATTGACACTGATAGTCTTAGTTCCAGTGGCATCACCGGCTACTTCAGCTACCCAGGAGACAACCCCAGTTCCTCCACCAGATACGTTTATCTGTTGCTCAAGTGGTTCTGAACCAGAGGTAAGACTTAACCCTGAAGGCAGGGTTAAGGTAACCGTTATCGCCTTCTGTTCGGTAAAGTAATTGGTGACATCAGCCGTAATGGACACATGGTCACCTTGAACAGCTACCTCTGGCGTGTTCAGGTTAACATGCACCCCCCCAGTTTGAAACTGGTTAGCAATCGTCTTCAGAGTCGCCAGGTCATCAGGAGCAGCTAAACCATAGTAAAATTCCTGCTGTCCCCCAGCTGATATATCCGTCTGCCAGGAGAAGCCACTGACAATATCGCCAGTGGTAATGGTTTGCCCATCTATGTTTATCCGATATGGAGGAGACTCACCATAATACTGGGCAACATAGAAACTATTAACATCCTCCGGCGTCCTCATCAGCATACCGAAGTGATAATCCTGGTTAGCATCCCGCTGATAAATCCAGTTATCCACAAACTGGCTGGAGGCATACTTTGTCTCCACGTGAACCCGGGTATCTTCTGCCGCCAGCGGTACCACAGCGTAATCATTAGGAATGTCATACAAATCCATATCCATATACTCGTAGAACTCTATGTTACTTAAAGCCTCGCTCCCCTCGTTCTTGATTACTACCCGGCAGGTAACAAACTTCTGGTCAGGCTTAAGTGACGTGTATCTCTCCCAGACTATTGCCTGGCCGTCAACCGTCCCCGTGCCACTCTCCTTGATTATCCCTTCCAGCGTATCAGAGCTGGTAATCTCGGTGGTGTAGCCAGAACAGTAATCAAAGTTCACAGCAGCAGTACTGGCCTCAAATGGTGAAAAGATACCACAATCCTCATCATAGACATGCAAATTTTCAGGCTGTATTGCCTTTAAATCTTTTTCCTCTACCTTTTTCTGGCTAGCCTTATCGGCAAGTAGAGTATCCATCCTTTCTACCTCAGCCATAGTCAGCAAGCCAGGGCTACCACCAAAATACTCAATACCATCCGAACCATAAAAGGCTATCCTGATTATGCCGTTATCCATATAGAAACTGTCGCCCGACTGGGTAACGGTTACCCCCTCGCTAGAAGAAGAGAGAATAGCACTGAGAAAATCGTCCCACTGAGTATCATTGGTGAATAAAAGACCGGTATCATAATCCGAGAAATAATCGGTTGTCGTATCCGGATAGTAGATTGACAAACCATGGGAATCAGCCACTGATACCGTATGCCCTTCAGCGATAACAGCACTACTTACCGCTGTCATTACCGCACTGGCAGCATCGCGAACACCCTGACTGATACTTGTATCCTGATTTACCAGTTGAGCAAAGTGATAAAGGTCAATATAGTAATCATAGTAATATTCCTGTGCCTGGCTCCTGGCAGTCCTGATCGCATCCCAATCATCAGTAGCACTGACCATGGTTTGAGCAAAGCTATCAATTGCAGTCGCCAGATCCTCAACAAGACCCAGATTTACCCCGGACTGGGTTATACCCAGAGACGGGTCATAGGAACTTATATAATCACTGACTATCCGGGTAGCAAGTTCTGATGGTGTCATCGCTGGGTCAGCGGTTAAAGCAGTTAGAGTAGCCGCATAATCCCAGCCGTCACCGGGTTCGGTTTCCTCCGAACCAACCATCGTATCAACCAGAGGACGGGCAACACTTCCCATGACCTGGTAAGCCACCTCAACCATCTGCATCAGGCAGGCATCGAAACCGACAATATCGAGTGTCTCGCCAGTAGTAGCATTAGCTGCATTCAGGGCACTCCTTAACTCGGTCATGGTTAATTCGTCATTAGACTGGTCATCCACACAGATAGACTTTACGGCATCAGCAGTAGCTCTCTCCCGCCAACCACTACCATGATTCCATAATACCAGGGCATAATGCTGCGCCGGATAACTGGCAATACCCCACTCAATAAAGCTCTGTAGTGTCGCCGGGTCACCCATATTCATCTCCCCCAGGTCAGCAACCACCGGAGAGTTAATAATGGCAGAGTCGGTGTCTCTAGTGACATAGAACCTTTTGGTATCAGTCCAGTTCCCGTTGCTGGTATCATCGTCCCAGTCACGTTCGGCACGGTCAAATTGAACTACGATTTTAACACTTTCTGTAGAGCCGGCCACTTCCATCTCGTTCAAATCGTCTATGCCAGCACCTTCCAGATTATTATCAGCATCAAGGTAAACCATAAACAACCAGTCTGCCTCTAATTCAGAAGCGCTGGCATCTATGGCAGACTGGATATCAAGCAACCCGTACCCATCTATATTATCGTTATCATCTACCGAAACAGACGTTCCCTGAAGCAAGTTCCTGATATCCGCCGGATGCCCTTTGAGCGCCGGTTGAGCTTCAAGCAATAAAGCCGCTGCCCCGGCGGCAATGGGACAGGCCATGCTGGTACCTTGCATCACATAATAATCTGCCGGTCCAGAACCATCCAGATTAAGTCCATCATTGTCAATAATATAAGAATCGTACCCCGATGCTAATGGATAGACATCCTGATCCCGGGTAGAGATAATAGCACTACCCGGAGAAACGATATTTGGTTTCTGCGGTGCTCCACTATCTACCCTCGGTCCACAGCTACTAAAGGAGCTCATTGTGTCTACCGTTTCCTCAGGATTAATATAGTTATGGCCAACCCCCTGGAAATCATCCCAGTTCTTTCTGGTAGTATAAGCACCGACAGCTATAGCATTCTCCGCATCCGCCGGAGAGGCTATAGTGTAAAATGGGTCAGCATCTTGAAATGTAACTGCAGCGCCATTACTGGCAATGCCATCAAAATAAATGTGGAAAAACTGGCTACTGTCCGAATTATTGGTAACCCTGAGATAATAGGTCGAGTCGCCTGCCGGCAGATAATAATACCAGCCAGCCTCGAGACCATAACCGGAAAGCTCATGCTCTGTACCTTTCCAGCTCTCCTCTTGGGCACTTGCCCAAATATCTGCCATCGCTACCTGGGCAGAATCGTAGTATTCCAATACCAGGTCATTATTATTTGCCAGACCATCATACCAGACCAGGTTAAATCCGAGACCGGCATTGGTCCCATTGGAGCCGGTAACATTAACCTGAATAAATTCGGTACTGCTGTTAGCATTAACCGTACCCGAGTAATGTTCATAATTATCGGCTTCATTTCCAGCGGAGATAAAAACCGAGGCTCCTTGACTAAAGGCATAATCCACTGCCTGAGAGGTCTGCCGGGTCCCGTCATGATAATAACCCCAGCCACCGTAGCTCATTGTTATTATGTCAGCATCATAGGTATCTACTGCATCTTTAATCGCATTGGTCATAGCATCAAGTGAGGCGCCCGCAGTGGCATCACTACCGATTTTAAGAAATATAAGGTCAGCACCTGGTGCCATACCTTGATACTGGCAGGTAGCACCGGAGGATTGTGTTCCCCTCCCCACAGCCGAGCCGGCAACATGAGTGCCATGACCAGTCACAGTATTGGCAATAGTGTCATCCAATACGGGCCAATTCGAGTAGTCTTTACTCGCCACCAGTGCCGGGATATCAGGATGAGTAGTATCAAGTCCAGAATCAAGTACCGCTATTCTGACCCCTTCCCCATCGTAACCCGATATCCAGGCATCATCAGCGTTTATCTCCGTTGCTGCTAGGTCGTTCTGGGGTTCCAGCATCTGCTCTGCGGTATCAAGCCAATCTACGCAGGCTTCGTCTGCCAACTCACCCAGCTTATCCACCGGCATATCAGCTACCATAAATCCGGTGGGATACTCACCTACCGGCGGTATCCACGAATCAGGATAAAGAATGATACCCATCGCCTTAAATTCATCCATTTGCTGCACTGTGGGTTCCTGAGCAAGATGAATGAAGACCCTTTGTACATCGATATTTTCCGCCCTCATACCCCTGGCCTTCATCATACTCAGTTCATCGGCTGTCGGCAGGGTTTGCCGATACCGCACCTTGGCATCTACCTGCAGAGATAGAAGGGAGCTAACTTTTGATTTGGGTTCAGCAACCTGAGGCACAATTACCCGGTTACCACTTTCGTTTGGGTGAGACGAAACCGCCTGAGCACCAGGCACACTGCTAAAGACAAGTAATAATAAAGCGAGAGTTGTCCCTACAATCTTTATCGTTGCCTTCATGGCTTCCCTCCTTACACAATAATGACAAGTGGCAATTATTATGCCACTTTTATTGACTGTTGTCAAGTAGGCTAATGGTACTTATTCCGCATGGGGCTCAAGAGCCTGTTCTGCGGTATCAAGGCGCACTACGTAATCCATATTTGCCAGCTCATCAAGCTTGTCTATGGGTATCTCAGCTACCATAAATCCGGAGGTATGCCCACCCGCAGACGGTATCCAAGAATCGGGGTAAGGCATAACACCTATCACCTTTAGCTCATCTATTTGTTCCACCGTAGGCTCCTGGGCAAAGTGAATATATGTCCTCTGTATCCCCAGGTTATCTATCCTCATCCCCATCGCCTTCATCTGCTCTAATCTCTCCGGCATGGGATTAGTAATCTGTTTTTGCCTCAAATCTATCTGAATAAGAAGTAAAGCGCTGGCTTTACTTGCTTTTATCTCTACCTCCTGAGCAGATAAATATAGCTCACCATCCCCGGTTATCTTAACAACTCCCACAACCCTAATTGGATGTCCTGTGTCACCCAATGGATCAAGACCGGATGGTTTACCGGTAACATAGAGCCAGCCAGTAGTGTCCTGCAACACCCAGTCGCTGCGAGTTACTGATGGATTACCAAAACCACTATCCCACCCTTGATACTTACCCTCGATAGTAACTACTTTCCCCTCATATGCTGCCGGGGTTTCTTTTATGTCTCCAATAGTCAGCCTCGCAGAAGAAGGTGGTAAAGGGACAACTTGTTGACAGGCAGTCAACAGAATAACAGCAAAAAAAGCAGCCAATAGAGTAATTTTTACAGCCAGATACCTACTTGCCATACTTCAACTCTCTATCCAGGCTCTATATAACACCCACCCAAAAAATAAGTCCTCGGTCTGTAGTGACCGAGGACTCCAATCTGCTCAAACGTTTAGTACGCCTTTTTTCTAGCCAGCAGGAATATCATTAATCCTACCATGACCACACCACCTATCACTCCCCATAAAACAGGCCAGTTAACAGGTGAAACCGGCGCCGGCGGTGGCGTTAGTGGGGCTGGTGGCACCGATGATGCATCTTCCATAACCTCAAACGTACCGTTGAGGCCGTTAACGTCAACTGCATAGCCACCTGGTAAATTCTTCACTGTAGTAAAGCTTACTTGCTGGCTATCTCCGGCACTAACAGTTATATCTTGAGAATCCTCTAACACACCATCTATACTCAGAATAACCGCATAGTTACCCACCTCACCACCAGTATTGGTTACCTCAACACTAATGGTTACACTCTCGCCCAGGGACGCTTTCTCTGGTGATATGGTTAAGGAACCCAGACTAAACACCGCCGGATTAAGCTCCGGTTCAGGTGGCAAATACGCCATGACACCAAAAGTCGTAAAATGGCTCACCGTTGCAGTTATGGTATCGGCTTCAGTATTGGCTGTAGACTCTAGCTCAACCCAGCTACCAGCCCCAACGTCCCACCAGGCTAGAACCAGTTCACTCTCACTCACACCTGCAGGTATCCTGGAAGGGTCATAAGTATATTCGAGGGTTGCTGCCGGATTAAAGGTAGCCCCATCAGGTTTCAGGTCATAGACTGACCCAACCATGCGGGCGTCAGTAGGCGGCGCCGGTGGAGCTCCCACCCTGACCATTTTTATCTCGGATAGGGGCTCATCACCGTTGATTAAGCCGATGGTATCCTGGGCAATTTTCAAACGACATAAGCCATCAGAAGACTCAGCATTGACTGCCTCAGTAAATAACCCGGTACTACTGATAATATCGGTTACTTCTGTTGTTCCCGGTGGTGGACCCTCTATAGTAGCTGCCAGGTCTATTTCTGTTACCTCGCCACTGTGCCACTCGGCCGTCCGCCCGGTAGCGACACTATTAACATAGAAGGTTAAGGTAGTCCCCTCTGCTACCTCCCCCCAGACAATAAGCTTTGGCTCAAATGGGTCGTCTAAGCTACCATACCTACCGTCAATAGTGACTATTACCGGGTTGCCACCAACACCGGTCAGAACCCCTTCTCCCCTTGCCTCTATTTCGGTCCCTATCGGCGCCGGCTCACCGTTTATCTCGATGGCACCATAGAAGGCATGAGGTACTGGGGCTGGAGGCAGGACTCCATCAGTGGCGTAAGCTGGGATGGTAAAAAGTGTTAATATCACAGCCAGAAGTATAAATACAATTGTCCTCGCTTTCATTAGCTTCCTCCTTTACCGGGTTTTGTTAATCTCTTCCTCATTAAGTTTATGGTAATCGTGTCTACACCGCTGGTCAGGGCAGTAGTCGTAGTAAAGTGAATGATATACTCCAGAGCAGTGCTCGTTGTATTAATGGCGGTAGCATCTGATAGCTCTACCCATGTATTGCTGACACTGGATGCTTCAGCCTTCTCTATGGCAGAGTAAAACGATATCACCACACCCACAGCCAAGATAAACATCAAGAGCCTATAAACTATCTTCCTTTTCATCATATTGCTTATCAGTTCCATCCCCAACACTCCTCCCAGCAAACGACGGAACAAATTTATCTGCCAGCAAGGCTCCGTTTTCCTCGCTATTCTCTTATCAGGTGTAGCGTAACCCTATTAAAATCACTGCCTATAACGTTTACGAACTGCCCCTAGTGTCCCCAGCAAGGCTAAAGCCCCACCGGGGACAATCAGGCATGCATAACCTCTATTTATGATTCTTCCTCGCTCTCCTCTCTCGGTTTTCTAGCTACAAAGAAGATAATTACTCCCACCGCAACCACTCCAACTATTATGCCCCAGATGGCAGGCCAATTAATCCCCGATGTCGGGGTTGGTGTTGGTGTCGGCGTTGGTGTCGGTGATGGTGGAGCTGGCTTTTCTTTTACCGTAAACGAGCCACTAAGCCCGTCAACTTCTACTGAATAGCTACCAGCCACATCCCTGGTAGTGGTGAAAGTTACCTCTCCACTAGCACCAGCATCAAGAGTCACATCCTTGGCTGCTTCTACTACTCCATCTATCTTCAACGTTACCGTATAGTCACCATCTTCTTTCCCCGTATTGGCTACTTCGACATTGATAGTGACGCTTTCACCAATATTAACCTCGCTCGGAGATATGAAGAGGTTAGTGCTAGTGAAATTGGCAACTGGTGCCTCTCCCAGAGTACTGAAAGTATGCTCATCAGATACTGCCTCATTACCATCCTTATCCGTTGACATTACCCTGAAGTGTTGGGTGGTACCTGGGGTCAGACTAGTAAGGGAGATAAGGTGAGACAGTACCATCTCCGTGTCTAAGGTTGAGAGTTGGCCTGGGCTGGCCCAGTATTCTACCTGACTGTCACTCTCTTCATGTGTCTCCCAGCTAATATCAGCACCAGTCTCAGAGATATTAGTGACTGCTACATCTGAAATTCTAGGAGGCGTGCGGTCACGGTCACTCCCTACTGTGCCATTTCCTCCAGACGGTTCAGGGCTGGGAACACTTACTGAATCCCCAGTCCAGATCGCCGTTATCTCGCTAGCCGCGTTATCACTCAATACTCCGTTGGATAGACTTATTGTGCTGCTATCACCTTCTGAGCCAATAACATGGAAGTGTAATACCGCCAGATACCCGGAACCACTTACCCCGGCTATGCCGGGAGCATTCTGAACAACCGTGTATGTCCCCGAGCTAACCTCATTATACATATCAACCGGTATCGCTGTTGAACCTATCTCCCCTGAGGTGATATCATCCAACCGTAGTACCGAGGCATCAAACGAGACATCATAGTTACAGGCGTCAAAGTCTGTCACCTCAGTGATATCTACATTAGCCGTAAAGTCGCTATCAGCAGCTGCCTCACTGGGGGCATCAATGCTAACAGTAACCACTCCCGGTGGTGCTGAGATTGTAGTAAAGCTCCACGAATAGGCCGAGGCCAGTGGGTTACCAGCAACATCGGTAATAGCTGTACTCAGGGTAGCGGTATAGGTGGTGCTGTAGCTCAAGCTAGCATCTGGGGTGAAGGTAACGGTATACGTGCCGCTGTCATAGGAGACACTGCCCGATACACTGTCAAGAGTAAAGCTACCGGTGGTTATAGTTGCTGCATCCATTGACTCGCTGAAAGTAACCGTTATGGCTGTGTCTACAACCACACCAGTGGCATCAGCCACGGGGGAGACGTCGGATACGGTAGGTGCTGTAGCATCGGGAACACTTACTGAATCTCCACTCCAGGTCGCCGTTATCTCGCTAGCCACGTTATCACTCAATACTCCATTGGATAGACTTATTGTGCTACTATCACCTTCTGAGCCAATAACATGGAAGTGCAATACCGCCAGATACCCAGAACCACTTACCCCGGCTATGCCAGGAGCATTCTGAACAACCGTGTATGTCCCCGAACTAACCTCATTATACATATCAACCGGTATCGCTGTTGAACCTATCTCCCCTGATGTGATATCATCCAACCGTAG
>Ga0265594_1000057_pt1 | contig 89666 bp, 77 predicted proteins | sample saktaG_11_FD_190147 | JGI IMG/M metagenome (GOLD analysis project Ga0265594, IMG submission 190147) | Saline water microbial communities from Sakinaw Lake, British Columbia, Canada - sak_2011_5_24_80m | ecosystem: Environmental > Aquatic > Non-marine Saline and Alkaline > Saline ...
TTGGACGCTATAGTTATTAATAGTTTCTATTCAATTTTGGTTTCTGTTTCAGAATTGGGGCAAGAATTAAAATATTTGATAAGGATGATAAAAATCAGTAGCGATCACGCAACGCTGTTCAGGTCTTGAGGCATATGATCTCAATACGCTATCAGAAGAGGATAAACAGGATATTGAGCGTTCAGTACAGGAAATACGTGAAGGAAAATATTGTACTGTTGAAGATTTGATGCAGGAAGAAGGCCTCCTCTGATACCGTGTCATTCGAGATAATCATCCCGGAACATATTCAGAAATATCAACAGGTTCAATTTTCTATTTGTTGCGGGTTTTAAACAGTTACTGGCAGACGGCACGAATATGTCTTTTCCTTCCAGGCATCACCCTTTCTCTGCAACGTAGAACGTAACCATTCCGTCTGTTTTTTCTCCATCTTCAGCTACAAGATCATCACAGGTCTCTCTCAAGATGAAGCCGTGATCATTCAAGAGAGAACAAAGAGTATCCGGAGAATAATAGTGATTCCAGAACCGGTAGACTGCCGGGGGATATGCATCCGTGCAGACGATGTGCTGCTGCAGGATTACGTGTTCTTCTTCGTAATGGAAGTTTTCAGATAAGGCAAGGGACGGATTGTCTTTCCAGAACCCTGATTCTGCAACCCCAAAGGACTTGCCCGGAATCTCCATTGCCCCAGGTGTATGTTCATTGAGGGCATCGAAGATAAAGAGTCCTCCAGGCTTTAATGCCGCAAAGACCATCTGCAGGAGACGGTCGCGATCCCGGGGGATAAGCACACAGAAGTCACAGTATATCATGATTACGAGATTAAACCGGTTCCTGAATGAAAGATCCAGGTAATTCTCGCAGAGATACTCAATATGCAAATGTTTCTGTGCTGCCTGCTCTTTTGCATAAGCAATGGAACGCTTAGAATAATCCACCCCGACAACGTTATTGCCATGTTCTGCCAGCAGCTCACAGTATAGGCCGGGGCCACACCCAAGGTCAAGAATATTGTTTTGAGAGCCATTAAACTGTGATTCTATCCATGCCACGGTATTGCGGATTGTGGCCTTATTTCGGCTTGCCACATCGTTCTCCCCGTCCAGGTGCATGGTAAGGAGGTGGCGGGAGATATGGTCGTCATCCCACATGGATGCAGTGCCTGGTTCGTAAATCTGTGGGGGATGTGCGAGTTTTTAGAGGTTTGAGAGGTTCATGGTTGGATCCTTTAGGAGTTGGGGAAAATAAATATGTTATTGATTTTATTTTGGTGGAGAAAGGGGTTTTTATTTTGAAGCAACGAGTGAGATCCATATGTCTGTATTTAACTTTCATAATGAATAAATATCATTTAGAAAAAACAATTTAAAAATGAATTATTATAATATTTTGAATGATTACTGGAAAAACCTGACACGTATATATCCCTGGCATTTTATTGGTTTTTTAGTTCTTGCGATGCTCATTCCAAAAGTATATGAATTGTCGAATATTTTCTGGATTGGCCATATCAGTACTGATGCATTAGCTATCACTGAACAATATGAATTTATTTCAATAACTGTGGAAATTATTAATGAAACTATTCCTTTTGGAATTTTAGCTTTAGTTGCCCGTTATTATCATGACATAAACAAAGTAATTCAGATTGTCAAAGCAGGTTTGCTCATTCAGATTATATTTTCACTCATCCTTGCTTCAATTGTTATCTTATTACCTACTTTTTTTATATCATCAATTGGAACTCCGGCTGAAATAATTAATGCAACTTCCAGTTATCTCATCTTAAAATCACTAGCACTTCCCTTTGAAGCAATAGGATATTTGTTTCTTATTGCCATAAAATCTCTCCAGAAAGGAAAAGAAGCCCTGATATTAGTAACGATATCAGTCATTCTAAATGTATTCCTAGATCTGTTCCTTATTTCTGATACTTCAGTTTCGATGCATCTGGGCATTCAGGGTGTAGCTATTGGGTATGTTATTTCCAAAGTATTGCTTATGGTAATTTCCACAATCTATTTTTTCAGATTATTACATCTAAATCTGGTTACCTTTTTACAGGCAAAATGGAAAGATCAGATTTATCCCCTGTTTTCAATCGGAGTCTGGACTGGCCTTGATTCATTGGTCCGAAATGCAGGATATATGGGCTTATTGCTTGTTTTAAACAATATGGGTATTATTGAATTCGGGGGCTATGGTCTGGCTATGGCAGTAATGTGGACGTTGCTCATCCCGGTTCTTGCTCTTGGTGAAGGCACGAGTATTGTTATTGGGAATTATTATGGGGAAAGTAGATTCAAAGATATTATCAGTGTAATAAAAACATCTTTACTATTCGTTATTATCATAATGATCATAATTGCATTAATTGGTTTATTTTGGTGGGGTAATCTGTCATCTTTCTTTAATATAAATCCGGATATGGTTCGAATATCAGTTGAAACATTTACATGGCTGATTATCCCTTATATCGGATTTGGCATTAGTACGATCTTACGTAGTATTTTTATTGGAACCGGCAAAACCCGATATATTTTCTATATTGCCTGTATTGTGAATATTGGTTTGATACTTCCCTTTGTTGCTCTGGTAAAATGTGGTATAATTTCTGCAAATTTTACTAGTGTAATGATATTTTATATGATTTCTTTTCTGTTGGATCCCATACTGGCATTTGTATGGTCCAGAAAAGTAATACATTCTTTTAATTCAGATCAAAAAACTGTGGGAGAGATATAATAGCATGACAGGGACAAACGAAAGGAAATTTTTTCGAGGTTTAAGAGTTGTTGATGCAGATAAAAAATCATAATACTCACAACAACATCATCTCATTATCACATAGTGGGGATTATTGAAAACTAACATGAAACACAATATTTCAACCGATAATAAAATGGTTTCTCTGCCATTCATTACCTCTTTTGGCCCTATATTTATTCAATTTTCTAATCATTAATTATGAAGAGATTACCTGAGGGCCTGTATGAACAGGTCATAAATCACTACATTCAAAATAAAAAGAGTGCGAATCAGCAATTTGAGACAGTCTCTCTTAACAAATTCGAAGATGTACCTGCCCTTTTTGCTCAGTACATCTCTTCAATAATAAGGAAATCATTTACTATTCTCGGTGAAAAGAACGAAGACCTTACCATTCAGATAGGTCACTGCAACGAGATCATACGCCAGCTCTCTGCATGGACAAGTGAAGAATTTCTTAGAGGGTGCGAGATCACTTCTGAAGGGAACATTCTTCTTTCTGTTTTAGATCCTCAAGTATCAGGGATAAAATCAGTAACCGTTTCTCGTCCTTTAACATCTCTCTCACATAGTAGTCTTTTTACCGGATCTCGTGAAGAACCCAGTTTACTTCAAGAGCTTAAAGCTGAGATAGCATCAGCAGATCGAATTGATATGCTCGTTTCATTTATTAAATGGAGTGGCATTCGTTTACTGATGGAAGATTTCACCAATTTTTGTAACCATGGGACACTCAGAATCATTACTACATCATATATAGGTGCAACTGATCTAAAGGCAATAGAGTTTCTTTCAAGTCTACGAAATACAGAGATTCGTATTTCTTATGATACAGAAGAACAAGACTTCATGCAAAAGCCTACTATTTCTACAGAGAATCAGGTTTTTCGACAGCATATATAGGTTCTTCAAATCTCTCGAATCCAGCGATAACCAGCGGTCTTGAATGGAATGTGAAGTTGACAGAGAAGGATGCTGGTGATATTCTCCAAAGGATTTGCATCTCGTTTGAAAGCTATTGGGATAATCCAGAGTTTGTACCATACCATAAGGACGATAAATTAATTTTGCAAGAAGCACTCAGCAGACAAAAAAGTTCATCTGGAGACAATGACTTCCCCATCCTTTTTGATATTGTCCCTCATTTCTTTCAAAAAGAGATATTAGAGCGATTGCAAGTTGAACGAGAGGTCCATGGCAGGTATCGGAATTTAGTCGTAGCGGCAACGGGGACCGGAAAAACCATCATATCAGCATTTGATTTTAAGAATTTTGTTCGAAATGGAAATCCACATGCTCATCTCCTTTTTGTTGCCCATCGTGAAGAAATTTTGAAGCAGAGTCTCGGTTCATTTCGTGTCATTATGCGAGATCCCAACTTTGGTGATCTCTGCATTCATGGAGTCATTCCACCCGAGATAGATCATTGTTTCATCTCTATACAGACGTTTAACAGCACCGGATTTTGTTCACTCACAAAGCCAGATCAGTATGATTATATCATTATTGATGAGTTTCATCATGCTGCTGCAGTTTCGTATCAAAACCTTCTGCACTATTATAAGCCAAAAATTCTCCTGGGTTTAACTGCAACACCAGAACGAATGGATAACCTTGATATTCTTGGTTATTTTGATGGAAGAATTGCAGCTGAAATTCGTCTCACAGAAGCGATAGATCGTAATTTTCTCGCACCATTTCATTATTTTGGCATTACCGATACCATTAATCTTGAGGATGTTGCCTGGTCACGAGGAGGATATGATAAAAAAACATTATCTCAACGATACACCGGAGATAGCCAACGAGCAGATCATATCGTGAGTTCACTTAAGCGATATGTGACTGATATCAATGATGTTATCGGTCTTGGTTTCTGTGTCAGCATTGAACATGCACAATTCATGGCTAATACCTTTACCAAGATGGATATCCCTTCTGATTATCTGACCGGAGAAAGTGATCAGAAGACTCGGAATACCATCCAATCAAAACTTGTGAATGGAGAGATTCGGTTTATTTTTGTTGTCGATCTCTACAATGAAGGAGTTGATATTCCCGAGGTGAATACAGTTCTCTTTATGAGGCCTACCGAAAGTATGACAGTTTTTCTTCAACAATTAGGGAGAGGTCTTCGGATTTGCGAAGGAAAAGAGTGTCTTACGGTTCTTGATTTTGTCGGGCGTCAGCATGCCAACTACAGATTTGATACAAAATTCCGAGCACTAACCGCTGAAGGAACCACTTCATTATCCCAGCAGGTGAAAAGTGGAGTCTACCTCTTACCTCGCGGGTGTTTCATTATGCTTGAGAAGGTTGCTAAAGAAACAGTCCTTTCACATATCGAACGATCACTTATGAGAAGAAATATCCTCATTGAGAAGATATTCCGATTTGAGGAGGATACAGGAAAATCACTCACATTAAAGGCATTTCTTGAGCACTATGAGTTGGATTTACAAACTCTTTATAACAAGTCAAGTTTTCGTGGACTATGTGCTGAGGCTGGTCTCTGTGAGTCTATCAGTCCCGAGGAAGAAGAATGGTTGAAGGTAATTGCTCGTAAATTGGGGCATATCAACTCATATTCTTTTATCCAATTCATAAGGGAGGTTCTTCTGATCAAGGGTATTCATCCTGATAGTACATTCAATTCTCGGTATCAATCCCATCTGAATATGCTGTATTACTCGATTTATACAAAACCACTTGTAGAGATGGGATACTCTACTTTCATGTCTGGATTTCAAGATCTATTCAAACATGAATGGATGGTATCAGAGATTCTTTCAATCCTGGATTATCTTGAGGATACAATTCAGTTTATTGAAAAACCTTTGGATTTAGGATTTGATTGTGGCCTCTCTCTTCATGGATTTTATTCCCGAGATCAGATCTTTGCGGGCCTTGGTCACTATACACCTGATCATTGGAGTACAAAAGGGAAACGAGAAGGTGTTGTTAATTTTTCAGAAAAAAAACTCGATGTATTCTTTATCACATTGAATAAGAGTGAAAAATACTTCTCCACTTCAACGATGTATCATGATTATGCCATTAATGATACCTTGTTTCACTGGCAATCACAGAGTACCACATCAGAATCTTCTAAAACCGGTCAGCGATATATTCACCACCAGCAGAGAGGGAGCCGAATATTACTCTTTGTCAGGGAGTTTAATAAGGTTCAGAATGTTTCTCAGCCGTTTTTATGTTTAGGGACTGCGGTGTATGAACGGCATTCCGGGAGTCGGCCAATGAGTATCGTGTGGAGACTCGATGAGCCAATTCCGGGAGGTTATATGAAGAAAGCAAAGGTTGGGAGTGGAGGATAATTACTGATAATATTATTGTAATGTATTGCATGGACAACTGGAGATGCCTTGATTTACATTGTGAGTGATATAAATCGAACAAAAACAGATAGTCGTCTCCACACCACAAATATCTCCCTCAAAACAAACACCTGATCTTGCAATCACCCCCCAAAAACGAATGATTTTTGCCGATTCCTTCCAGGAGCTCCTTTTCCCCGATGAACAGTTCACACAGATAAAAACCGAAATTAACAAAATCCTACACATTACCGACCGGCCGGTCAACACCATCCCCGATCTCTGTTGTGGGCCGGGACGGTTTAGATATCCGCTTGCATGAATGTGTTAGGTCACCGGGATCGACTGGAAAAATCCTAAAAACAATAATCCCATCCCATACACGATGACCTGGCAGAAATAAAATTGGGTGTTACAACCCGATAATAAAGTATCAAATCCGTATTTTCTACCAATGTATGAATGGCTAAAAGAGGATCCCTATAAATTGTATTATTCGTTAATAACCGCAAAAAAGGGCAGGGATTAGTCTTATCCCTGTTCAGCTGCTCTTCACGGAACCGAAACCGATCTGCATCAGGTCCTCGCCGATTATCAGGTTCGCGGAAAGGTTCTGTTTTGCCTTCATCAGGTGTGAATCGGGAGTATTTCCAGGGACTATGTGGTTCAGTATAAGCGTACCCACATTGCAACTGTTTGCAACCGCCGCGACCGCGTCGATTGACGTATGCGATTCGAGCATATGTATCTTAAGGGCGTCCATCTGGCTTCCCGGAGCCGGAGTGCCGAACTTCTGATCGATCCATGCAGGGTCTATAACCTCATGAACGAGGATATCTGCACCATCGGCCAGTTTCTGGAGATTTCCCTTGGTATCAGGGCCGGTATCGCCGGAAAAGACCACTGATCCGTCAGCAGTATCGAAGCGGAACGCAAACGACGGGTACACCTGGTGGTGGTCAACGAGGATGGCGGTAACCGTGACCTTGTCATCCTTGTACACCAAAAATGGGTCCATTGGAGGGCAGGTATCGATATTTGGATCAGTGACAGGGCCTGGTATTGGGATATCCCCCTTTTGTGTGCCCCCAATCTCTACAACCCTGACAAGTTTTGTAAAGTCAGGGTATCCATCATCAAGGGTCATATCATTTATCGTCTGGGCATAGGACTGCCAGATACCGTTTGTCATCTGGCGAAGGCCTGGTGTCGGGGTTATCTGGTCAGGGTCAGCACTGTCTGTGTATACAATTTCGCCGCCATTTTCCGTGTAATTGGTCAGGTCCAGATCAAGTTCACCGCGGTTACCTGGTCCGATAACTGTCAAAGGGGTTATCGCCGTTTTCTTTGTTCGGGGATCGACCGTTGTTCCAAGCCCTGCTCCGGGACCGATAAGCAACAGCTCAGGGTAATCTGCGGTGTGATCCTGGTGGAGATGCGTGAAGAAAAGTGCCTTTGCATTCGAGAGGAACGTAGAGGAGCCATCCTCGATCCTGCCGGTCGGGGTATCGATGAACGTGCCTGTGTTAAACGCCTCTGAGAGCCGGGATCCCGAACCCTGACCGAGATCGATGATATAGAGGGAATCTCCCACGACGAGGACAGATGAGGAACTTGCCCGGTCAGTCTGTGGAAACCACGAGACACCACCGGTCGTGCCAAGGAGGACCAGTTTCGTATTGTACAAATCAGCATCTGAACCAGTGATAACAACCATGTCAGTTTTTTGGATTTGTCCGGCGGGGTTTATCTCCACTGCGGTAGCAAAACCAACAGTAACAAGCGTAATTATAAAAAATGTCAATAATACCTGTTTTTCGTACATGCATTTACATCCTGTATGTATGACTATAGTAGAGTGGATAAATTAAGGATTTCTCTTTTATAGTTAATGGCAAAACTTGCTTCATGTACACATGTAAAAATACATGAAGCCCCACTAAGAATCAGCAAAGGTCTGATAAAAAAAATTTCGGAAACATGAGAGCCATTTAAGATAAGTATTTGTACAACTCACACATCTATCCTGATAATGAATCTCAATCCCAATATAATTCTCGAAAAACTAAACTCCCTCCTCCCTGTTATAATGGAGAGATATGGAGTAGTACGGATAGGATTATTTGGTTCCTACATTCGTGGCGAGGCTTCTGGAGCTAGCGACATTGATATTATCGCAATTTTCGAGGAGGAACGTGAAACGTTTGATAATTATATGGATCTTAAATATTTTCTTGAAGATATCTTCCACAACCCGGTAGATCTCGTTATTGAAGATACTATCAAAACCAGAATTAAACACCAAATCCTCAACGAAACGGTATATGCATGAGAGACTGGACTCTGTATGCTGATGATATTCTGAATGGGCATAATAAGGACGTAGTAGCACAACGTTCCAGATAGTTTTGCCATTCATTATCTGTGACGGGAAGTTTATTTCTGGAATTGCTGGCATTCCGGCAGGTATGAAACCATTCAGGAATCAAAAAGAAAATACCCGGTTTTCCATGGCCTGTTAGATCTGCATAATTCATATGATAGGATACACACGCCTATTGTACATAACCCATGCTGGATATACCAGGACAATATATTCGGTGTGAAAGGAGGAATAATTCTCCTGTTATGAGATGCAATCGCAATCTACTCATGGTTTGTTCTCCCATGTACCGTTCATGCAATATGCTGAAGGAAAAATTGGCAGGGTTTTTTATCTCAGGATTGATCATGGAGAAGATCTCCATGCAACCCTTCGAACATTTATTGAACAACACGACATCCAAAGCGGGATTATCCAGATGGTTGGAGCGGTTAAAAATACCAGCATTGTCTGTGGACCAAAAGAAGACAGGCTTCCACCGGATCCGGATTTCCATGAGATCGCACCCGCTCATGAGATAATAGGAACCGGTTTTATAAGAAAGGGACCGGATGGACCGGCACTGCATCTTCATATCTCTGCCGGAAGAGGAGATCGGGTCCGAATCGGATGCCTCAGAAGCAAGGCAGAAGTTTTTATTGTAATCGAAGCAGTTATTATCGAATTCACAGGAATTGCCCTCCCCGTAATACATGATTCAAAAACCGGCATACATCTGCCGGAACCAGAAAATATCTGATTCCCTGGTTTTCCCGGCAAATCCAGTCTTACCCTCTGGGTTTCTTCCAATGGTCAGGAATACCTGCGACCGGTCAAAGAGATCCCGGCAGGCTTTCCGCAGGAGTAAAATACAATGATGCCATGGATATCTGGATCCTTCTCTTATTCACTGTTTTTTGGATTCTGGATGGTACAGATGACGGTGACTGTATCAGATCTCTCTTTCTTGGTAACGAGCTTGTGAGCCTTTTATTCACAATTTTGGCATGTATGCAAACAAGTGAAACCGGTTACCGTCAGGGAAAGAATGCTTTCTACATTTCTCCCACCCTAAGAAGACGATAGTTTCAGCCATCGTATTGGCAGGATCTTTCGCAGCAATGCCGTGATATCCGGTTATATACAGTTGGGGGTGCAGATCTCCCGGAAGATCCAAAGCCATAACCTGTATGCTGCAAACAGCAGGAAAGAATTTTTTGGTGATAGCGGGGAGCTTTATCCATAATGGATACGGGAAACAACCTCTCACATTCAAAAATCACTTAATTATTTGTGTTTAGAAAAAATGATATCATCACATTTAAACTAAAAGTATAATCTTGTAATCATTATTCTATTTCTTTGATTCTCATTTCATAACATTTATTAGAATGATAATACAATAATAGTGAGAATGATAGTTAAAATTAAACTGTTTATTAGTAACGGTAGATTATTAACTGTATCATAATAATGAAACCCGGAACGATATTCCAACTGTTCCAGGAGGGAATTAGTAAGAATTCTGATGAAATTATTAGCGATTTGGTCCTCAATACCGTGTTGTACTTGTGGATACCCTATCTATCAGCAGATACCAGTATCACGAGGTATATCAGTCAACCACACCGTTTATCCAGAATGAGTTGTATTTAGAGGATCTGAATATAGTTAATGGCAAAACTTTCTGGAAAGTTTACCTTAACCTATGTAGTGCGATTGGCGTGCACGCCTTGGAATAACCTCCGTTTTACTGCGATTATTCCAATACGTTATGCAGGGCACTATAAATGTATGAATAAACGAAAAATTTCATGATTTAGTATGAATTTAAAATTTATATATTGCATTTTCATTATTCTAAGTTTTACTGGTATTCACGGGGTTGTACTGGCATTTGAAAATGGAAATGAGATTGGGTTAGATACAAACTTCAGAACAGTAGTTGATAGCAGGGGTATTGCCGTCGAAGTTCCTCTGGAAATTGAGCGGGTTGCAACAATCTCTGACGGTCTGGTGGAAGAGATGATGTACATTCTCAGGGTAGATGACAAAATTGTCGGGCTTGGATCAAAAGGAACAATTTATACTGGTGATTACACGTACCAGACAGAGAATGGTTCCAATTTCACGATATCAGAGGGAAAAAACATTGCTCTCGCCCTTTCACCAGGCCTGAAAGATCTCTCTCTTTTTGCTGATTATGGCAGTGCATTAAACCTTGAAAGTCTCGCAGCACTGGATCCGGATCTGGTGATTATTCGCCTTGGCGACTCTACTTTACTCTCGTGCCAGGACGAAACGGCTATCAGGAGTATTGACCGCATCGAATCACTTGGCATTCCGGTTGTGGTGCTCCATAGCCCGAACTGCAATGATAATTCAGATCCTACCATGATATCTGAAGAAATTCGTATCATCGGTCAGACATTCGGGAAGGAAGACGAAGCAGAGAGGGTGATAGCGACGTTAGAATCAGCAAAGGATTTCATCACACAAAGAACGAAGGATTTGACTGATAATGAGAAGAAAGAAGTCTTATTACTGGGACTTTCATCATTGCACAGGACTGAGACTGCCGCAGGAATATCCTGGGGATTGAGATCTCCTGAATCATACATGATCGAGGAGATCGTTAATGCAAATAATGCATTTCAGTCAGATACAAATGGATTTCAGATCATCAGCTACGAACAGATACTGTCCACTGATCCCGATGTGATTGTTCTTGGAACAGCTTCAGGATATCATTCACCAGGGGAACTCTATGATGCACCGTATTACAAGAATCTTCGTGAGTTATCAGCAGTTAAAAACCAGCATGTTGTCTCTCTTCCCTATGAACCAAGAAATGCTGCAAGGAGGATAGAATTCCCGATTGATCTCATGGTAATTGCAAAAGCTACCTATCCGGAATTGTTTGAGGACGTTGATCTTCGTGACTGGACGTTATCATTCTACCAGGACGTCTTTGGAGTTGATTATGACCAGGCAAAGGAGCTATGGAAAGCAGAATTAATGGAGTGGAGCCAGGAGAAAGATATCTGATACAGCGTTGATCAGAGTTTTTAGGTTTTACCAGGCCTGAATACAGGACAAGGCCTGCTTATCCTCTCTATCGGGCATAGGGAGGATAAATCCCTTTGTTTCATAAGATTTACAGAGAAAACATATGATTTCACATCACAAAATTGGTCAGGTTATTGCTGCTTTGGGATATGGCATATCAGCTGACTACCCGGAGAAAAAAAAGATCGGAATTATCGCCGTCCTTTTCGGATGTGTATTGGTATTATGTGTGGTATCCCTGATATTTGGTGCATACTCAATAACAATACCAGTGATTTTTCAGACGGTCTTTGTGCACCTGACAATGGGAGATCTCTCTTCCATTCCAAAACTTCAGGATACCATTATCTGGGATATCAGGCTTCCCCGGCTTATTCTTTCAATTGCCGTTGGGGGAGCACTTGCGATATCAGGTGCGGTTTTCCAGAGTGTGTTTCGAAATCCATTAGTTGAACCCTACATCCTGGGCGTTTCTTCAGGAGCTGCATTCGGTGCCGCACTCGGGATTGTGTTTCATTCGATATTCTTTTCTATTCAACTCTTTGCATTCATTTTTGCCACTCTTGCTGTTGTGCTTGCATATGGTCTTGCACGGATCAGGGGGCAGACACCGGTGGTAACCCTTATCCTTGCCGGGGTAATTGTTGGATCAATATTTTCAGCATTGGTATCGCTACTCAAGTACATGGCCAATGACCAGGCCCTTCGTGAGATCGTCTTCTGGCTCATGGGTGGATTTTATTATGCATCGTGGAATGATGTACGATTACTTGTTCCACTATGTATTCTTGGTTTTTTCATCATCTGGTCACTTTCCTGGAAACTGAATATTCTCTCCATGGGTGACGAAGAAGCACGGACGTTGGGTGTCAACCCGGAAAAGAACAAGGCTTTGGTAATTGTAATAGCAACAGGAATCACTGCGTTTTCGGTCTCTCTTGTTGGAATCATAGCATGGGTCGGGCTCATGATGCCCCATGCTTCAAGAATGCTTCTTGGTCCGGATAACCGGTTTGTGATTCCGGCCTGCTTTCTAATGGGAGCCGGTTATCTCCTGGTATGTGACACCATCGCAAGAACCGCTACCTATGCAGAGATACCTGTTGGAATTATTACTTCCCTTCTGGGTGCCCCGTACCTCTGTTATCTGCTCAGAAATAAGGGACTTTGGTGAGTTTTCATGCTCCGGATCAAGAACGTCTCTTTTCGGTACTTAGAAAAACCCACCCTCACCGATATTTCATTCTCTGTTGATAAAGGGGAACTCTGTGGATTGTTCGGGCCGAATGGATCAGGAAAAACGACATTGTTTAAATGTTGTCTCCGGTTTTTTCCCATTGAAAAGGGAGTCATCCTGATGAATTCCCATGATGTCAGCAATCACCCGGTTGAACAGTTATCACGAACCGTTGCGTATGTTCCCCAAGAGCATAAACCTCCTTTCCCCTACCTCACAAAAGAAGTTGTCCTCATGGGAAGGACACCTCACCTCATGGGATTTTTCGGGATAAAACGGAGTGACAAGCAGATTGCCCGTGATGCAATGGACCAGATTGGGATCCTGGATTATGCTGATGAACCGTATAATCACCTCTCGGGGGGTCAGCGACAGATGGTGCTCATGGCTCGTGCGATCGCACAGGATACTCCCCTCCTCTTTCTTGATGAGCCAACTTCTGCACTTGATTTTCAAAACCAAATGAAAATATGGAGTTTTATGGAAGACATTGTATCAGAGGGAAAGACAATTATCGCCTGCAGCCATGATCCAAATCACGTGGCCTGGTTTTGTGACAGAGTTGTTGTCCTGTCAAAAGGAGGTCTCATAGGGCAGGGAGCGCCTGAACAAATTATTAACCAGGAGACTCTTGATGCGATCTATCAGGATACCTGTTCGGTCTTTTCACAAGGCGGGGTCCCTATAGTTATGCCAAAAAAGATTGCTGCCAGGATGAACGGATACTGAAAAAATCAAGGGTCAGTTAGGATGATACCCCCCAACTGTCCAGGGCTTACCTGATCCTGCCTGTTTTTTCTATTTCCAGTTTTCAAGTTCTCCTATACAATATTGACAGGTTTATCATCAGTATGGAGAATCTGTGTAATTCTGTATATCCAGGTAACATGATCCATAACTGGTTGTCAAAAATGCCTGGTAATTGAAACATTACTAATTTTTTGGCTGTGGAGATAATCATCGTCTCATCATGATATGTGTGACAGAATACCCATGGTGCAATAGTACAATCATGAAAAGCCACCTGTGCAGCAATCTGTACACTAATTAGTCCCACTTGAAAGCCGGGTATGAACTGTTCCTCATTCTACCAGGTAGAGCCGGATATCAGGGTGTGATCTGAATCTGAGTCATTTTAAAAGACAGGATGGCGAAGGGCTTTTTTCACGTGTCTGAGAAGATACACAATTTCTTTACCTTTTAAAAAGGGTTTTGAGAGAAGAGTACTCTTCCTGTGCCATTTAAACCAACCAATTCAAACACCTCTCCGGTAATCCGGCAAATGGAATCAAAGCAGCAGGGTTTCATATTTCCAGGCCGTATGGTTGAATAATACCATAAATCAGATTATAAAAAATATCTAAACCAGTTAAGCATTACTCAGTAAACCAGTCCGTTTCACTTCACACGAGAACTGAAAGGTTTTTCTCATACACACAAAAACAGGGAGATACATCAGGATATATTCCCGATGGTAAACGAGAGCAGGTAATTATAACCAAGGTCTACATGTTCAGTTTTTTTAAATCCATGGGGGGTAATAATGCGTTCCATTTCATTAAAATCGATACGCATATGTAAGGGAGGCCCAAACCGCGTATCCTCCGTGTTGCATTCAATGATTATAAATCGACCGTTAGGTTTTAAAACCCGTTTAATTTCACGAAAAAGAACTGGTCCTGAAGTCTTGATATCCAGGGAATGAAGAACGGTGGAGACGAAACATACATCAATGCAATTATTCTCAAACGGAAGCGAATCCCTGATATCACATACGATGGCCGTAAGGTTATCAAGACCAGCTGCCTTTGCTCGTTCCATCAGGGATTCAATCAGTTCTTCCCTAATATCTGTGGCATAGACATGGCCGGTACCGCCCATTTCTCTAGCAGCATGAAGGGAATAATCGCCGGTTCCACATCCGATATCCAGAAAAACATCTCCTTGCCCAAGATTCAACACACTGAACACGGTTTTTGGATCCTGCACCCAGTAACTGCTTGGCCGTTTCCCATGATTCGATCTTATGTGGGTACAATGACCTTTATTATTATTATTCATAGTATTACACAATTATCCGGTTATTATGCACCGGAACCGGAATGGGTGTAAAGGTCTCTTTTTACGATTCCCCGTCCCTCAACTTCGAAATATTTTCCATTGCACATGAAGCACGTATTTTTCATCAATCCACGTTTGTGGATTTTTGTACTCATAACCTCCTCTCCGCATCCCGGACAGATCGATGAATCAGTTATCGGTGCCCTTTCCGGAAGAATCGGGGTTACCGTTTGTGTAGCAAACAACGTTTCATATGGCAGTGTTATTACTGAAAATGCCGTTTTTGTTGCAATTACACGGAATTTCTGTTCATCTTCCATTGTTCCGCTACGTTTCATAATCACCGTTTTCATGAGAGGATAAAATTCCGGAACCAGCTTATTGATACTATCCTTAAATCCAGGCAGAAGCCTGACCCGTATTCCTTCTTTTCTCCCCCTGATAGCAAAAGTAACCGCATGTTTGCCTAGGTCCCGGTAGATAAGGGAATTGTTGCCAAGTGTACAGCCAGATACTGCCTGTACCCCATCGGCAAAACATGCGTTCACCTCTACAATTGCAATCAGGTTTTCCATGATTCCATCGGCAGATGCCTGATCATCCCCAAGAAGATCCAGCCCAAAAAGGGTAGCCATAACTCCTAAAGCACTTCCCGGGCAGAAGTGACCATGCAGTTCAGCCGTTTTAATAAGACAGGTGGCGGCATCCTGTTTCTTTATGGCCTGCCTGAAATGAGCACGGGGATTTTTCGTAAGATATTCTATAGTCTTACTATCCAGGACTCCTGAGCAAAATTCTGGCCCTGCCCTGGCATTATGAGTGTTTTCCATGACAATCCCCTTTTCACCGGCCAAATTCTTTCATTATCATCGACATCCAGTCCGGAATAATCACGTCATCTTGAGGGAAGATTGATGGTACATACGGTTTTATGTCAAGGACCGGACTCTCGTGAATGGCATCAAGACCAGAGACATACAGTCGGTTTTTATCTTTTGTAAGCAATCTGACCACCGTCATCAGAACCGGGTTAGGTCGTGCTGGACTGTAGGTTGCATAAATACCCTGCTTTGCATACCTGGTAAGACCTGCCGGATGAATTTTTTTCAGCATCCTTCCGGATTGTGGTACCTGATGTCCCCAATAGAGCACAATGAGATGTGAGTATGCTTCAATTCCATCGAGCAGATCAGTCATATCATCAGCCAGGATAATCTCAGATACCTGATCATAATCACCGCTCATACCTTCGATAGCAGAAATACCTGATTCATTCCGATTTAATCCATTATCTCCTGCGAGAAGAGACGGATTCAAGGTATCGTTTCTGATCGTTCCAACCGGTTTAATGTGTATCTCTGGTTGCATAATTTTTTCATGCGTCATGTTATCATTTATTGTATATCAGGGATAAAATCGGGATTTTCATATTTTATAATGTTTTAATCTCATCAAAAGCGTTTTGTAAGATTTGTATGGCGTTTTTCCTTTTCTCTTCAGGGAGTTCTTCAATATAAAACCTGATATCCATCATGAAATTGATGAATGAAAAGTTTTCTTCACCAAAGACCTCGAGATGTAATTTTTTGAAAAATGTCACCCTCGTTTCAGATTCTTCTTTTTTCCCTTTCAGGGTAAGAAGCATCTGTTTTCCTTCATCTGTAAGTTCAAATGTAATTTTAGATCGTTTTCCTCTCTCTTTGATCTGGATCATACCTTCCTGTTCAAGGGATTTTAAACGGGGATATAAACTTCCTTTGTTTGGTACCCATTTTCCATTGGTTTTCTCTTCAATTTCTTTTAATAGTTCATACCCGGATTGCGGTTTTTTTTCCAGAAAATGGAGAATAAGAAGAGTAAGCAAACTTCTTTCCTTTCCATCCTCTGGAGCGAATTTCCAAATATTCTTCATGGTCACACGAGTTTGATCTGATTTATCACAGGCTAACTGTTAGTTTTTAAACCGTTTAAATTTAACCATTGTGGTCACATATTACTTACATCACTATATCAGTTCGCTTCTGGATACTCTCTAAAGGAAGGATAATCTTCACCTAACTCGTTTATCAGGCCGGTGTTCGCTTCACGATTGGATATCTATAAGTAACACAGCAGTGATCTTATTTCCATATCAAATACGGTAGTAATACCCCGGTTTGCATCTGTTCATGTTCTCCCTGGGCGCTACAGGGAAGTCAAAACCCGGCTGCTTTTTTAGTGCAGGTACTGACATCAGTTCATGCTCCATCGTACATATCGTGTATCAAGGGCTATCAGCCTCCTGATCATGGAATTGTCTAATGCAACTCTATAAGGTGTACAGGTTACAGGTAATAAAGAAATGAATCAATGTTACTCGTATCAGTTTTATGTACCGTCCCGTCACATGTTAAATTGAGTATCGGCCTTGGATTCTTTGCTTCAAATCCGTTATAGAGTGTGCGTAACAGTATCCCAGTGTTCTCATACATTGAAGAGATGGTAATGATACCGTCAACCGAATCTGACAGTCCTGCAATTTTTGCCCCGCGATATTTTCCAAATGCACCGGCATAGTACCCGATTGTGCTGTCTGCCAGCCGGATGAGTTCATCCGGGTTTTCTTCAAACGGACTTAATTCCCTGAATACCTGGTGGATCTGTATCAGGCAATCCTTGAGTACATCCAGTTTTTTCACGAGGATATCGGTTTTATCCTTCCCATAAAGCAGGACATGGTCTTTCCAGGTCTGCCAGAGGCATTCACTCAATGGAGCATACACAACCCGGTATTTTTTTTGTTCAATTTCATTCAGGATATTGTTCTGGAGCATATCATTATAAAGGATCAGGGGTTCACCAATCGCAAATATCGTCTTTGCAAAGGACGCTGACTGCAAAATTCCGGATATTTCCCTAGCAATAATCTCCAGAGCCTTCACGTTGAGTTCATCTCTCTGGATGATTCCTTTCATCCGCGTCAGGTATCGGACCCTTTCAGAAAGGGGTGCTAACCGAATGATATCCCCTGCAAGGGAAAGCAGAAATACCCAATGGTAGTACTTACGGTCCTGATATATGATATCTTCAATATAAGGTGCCTTTATGCCAATAAAAGAGAGTCCCTCCTCATCAAGTATGGTTCTAAGAACCCGGTTATACTGCCCTTCCACTTCTGCTCCTTCAGATTGTGGAATGAATAAAACTTTTGGGATTCTATTATTTTCTCGAATATCTGGTATTTGCAGGGCATCCCCGATAAGGGCGGTCATTGAGAAGTATTCGTTGGTTATCGTGTGCTTCCTGCCATAATCGATAGATGTTTCTGATGTCGGAGAGAAGAGTTTCGACGTTATTCCTTCCTTTTTTAAAAATTCACAGAATAACCTTGAATAGGGATACAGGTCAGGGATATAATAATAGGTCTGCTTGGAAAAATTAGCACAATCGGTAGTAATCCGGATCTTTTTATCAGGAACAAGGGCTGGATATGATTCCATATCTCCAGCTTTTTCAGAAGGAATGTGAGTCAGGCTGTTGATGAAGGCTTCAAGCCGCGTAATGACACCTACATCAGATGAATGCTCATCCACTTCGATATTCAGATACGGTTTATCTTCCATTATCTCCCTGAAGTAATGGGTCAACACAGTATCAGGTCCACAGCCGTGATGGGAGAGGTAAATGGCATAGAGATTGGGATGCTGCTTTACCACCTGTGCTGCCTTGAGAATATGCTGACCAAATGGCCAGAACATGTTTGGATGGTTTTGGGTGATGGTACAAGGGGGCAGGTTGTAGAATGTCAGCACCTTGTAGCCCATTTTTTTGAGTCTCCCTGGAATACCCATGTTGAGGACCGGGTCTGCCACTCCGTAGGTTTTGGATATCAGAACGAATGCTTTTTCATCAGGTCTGATATTCTTTATCGCCTCTTTTCCCTTTTCTTCTACCCTGGTTTCAAATTCATGAAAGGTTTTCATCCCCAGGTTAAGTGCCCGTTCTGTCTCATCTGGAGTGCGTTTGAGCTGCTTTCCAAGGTTCATGAAACTGTTTCTCATGAATTCCTCCCCAAGACTAAATCCGATTGTAGGTGCCAGTACGGTGATACCTTTCTTATCCAGCTCCATGGCCCGGTTAACCAGTTTGAAGGCAAGTTGCATGTACGGACACCCAAAATCCCGGCGTGTATGGGATTTTGGATGAACTACCGTGTAGAGATTAGGAAAAAAAATATAATCTACATTTTTCTCAACCAGTTCGGCAACATGACCATTTATCAGTTTTATCGGGTAGCAGGTTTCATCAAGCGAATAGTCCTGTCCAAGCCAGACTGTCTGTTCACTGGTTGGATCTGACAAGATAACGTTGTACCCCAGTTCCCTGAAAAACGCATGAAACATCGGGTACATCCCATAGGTAAAGAGGGCTCGAGGAATTCCAATAGTTTCCCGGCCAGGATCACGTGTTCCATCATACCCTTCAAAAAAGAGATCCCTGACCATCGCATCATATTCTGGTTCCGATTCATGGAGTTGCGTCGTTACCTTCTCTTCCTGTATCTGGATTTGTTTGTCTGGAAAAAATCCTTTAAACGTAGTTTTTTTAGATCCAATTTCCTCTTTTGCTAAAATTGCAGCTCCGTATGCACCAGTCACACTAAAGAACGGGGGAATTATCACTTCCTTCTCGGTAAGGCTGCGAAAGGCATTGACTACTCCCTGGTTGTATGCTATGCCTCCCTGAAGGAAGATGCGGTCTCCAATTTCCTTCTGCCCCACGACCCGGTTCAGATAATTTTTTACAACTGAATAACAAAGACCGGAAATAATATCCTCAATGCTAGATCCATCTTCAAGGTGTGCGGCAATACTGCTTCCAACAAAAACGGTGCAACGTTCACCAAGATAGATCGGATTTTGACTTGAAAGGGCATATTCCCCAAATTTTTTGATTGGAATATCGAATTTTCTTGACTGCTCCTCGATAAATGAGCCGGTTCCGGCAGCACAGATTTTATTCATCTGAAAATCGGTCACAACACCATTTTTCAGGTTGATATACTTGGAATCCTGTCCGCCGATTTCAAAGACCGTATCGATAGAATCATCTATAGCCACTGCAGCCCGCGCCTGGGCTGTAATCTCATCTTTAATACTATCCGCCCCTGTGAGCCGGGCAATCATGTACCGTCCCGAACCTGTTGTGCCTACACCGACAATGCGGACCCGGTCGTCATATTTGTTCCCCAGATCTCCAAGCCCGATGATGACAGCCTGGACCGGGTCTCCTAAAGTTTTAAGATACTGGCAGGCAATGATCTCCTGGTGCTCATTGATGAGAACGAGATTTGTACTGGTAGAGCCGACATCAATACCAAGAAAGCAGTCAATTGTTCCGATGCCAGGGTCCAGAGGTTTGCATGTGTGCTTGTTGTGATAATCATCCAAACCATATTGATATAAACATGGCAGAGTAAGATTGAACCCATCAGGGTGTCGTACTTCACCTTCTTCCTGCAAAATTCTCTCTAATTTCTCAAATCGCAGAATGGAGTTGGTTTTTTTTGCGATAACTGCAGCCCCTATGGCAGCCGTTGTACTACCGAGATCTGAAACGATAAGATCACCATCAGACAAGTTCAGGATATCTGATAATGCATGAACAATTGCATCATTACGTGCAACGCCCCCGGCAAAGAAGATGGGTTTTTGTAATGGCAATTTTTTCATCACCGCTGCCCGGTAATTTCTTACCAGTGCATATGCCAGACCCAGAAGGATGTCTTCAACCGGTACTCCCTCCTGCTGGTGATGGATAATATCTGTTTTGGCAAAGACACTGCACCGTCCCGCGATCCTGGGAATGTTGGTGCCCCGTGCTGCATAAACGGAATAATCCTCAATGGCAAGGTTGAGTCGGGACACCTGCTCTTCGAGGAATGAACCGGTTCCTGCAGAGCAGTTTGAGTTCATTGAAATTTCCAGTCTCGACTTATCCTGCTTATAAAATCCGGTGATATACCTGGCTGTTTCTCCCCCTATTTCTATAACAGACCGAACTGCATCATGTATGCATATACTGCCCTCAATAAGTGCCGACACCTCATTGACATGGTGAATTCCCTGTTCCTGTACAAGCTGTTTTGTCTCACTTCCGGTCACTGCACCATATACGATGAGTGCTGGATCATAGTGCTTTGAAAGGGTGGAGAGCATATTTTTTGCTGTCTCCTTTATTTTTCCCTTATGGAGAACATAGTCTCCATACACAATTCTTTCCGCATCATCAATGAGTGCGACCTTCACTGATGAATACCCGATATCAATTCCCAGACTGTACAATGTAGGTAATGGCCCAGGTTTTTTTCTGTCCGATCTACTTTTTTCGCTTCCATTGCAGGGTTGTAATCCATTCATCTTCATCCACCTATATGGTTATTTTACAACGGTTTAATTCTAACCAATAATAGAATGGCCTCTTGCTATAAGTAAGTAATGCCATCCTGATTACACCAACATAAAGCCTTAGTGTTCTATTTTCTGTATAACAAGCAGAGGATACACAATACCTGGGAACACAATCAGGGCAAAAATGCTGGTTTTTTAGCTGGAGGTGTGATTACAATCATGCCAAAATCTCACACCTGGTGACCCAGGTTCCAACCGGTTGCAGTGGTTATCTCACCATCGGGCATGGAGTAGATGGAAAGGTGAAGAACACCGGAATATCCCGTGGGAATTCCGAAAAATGAAGGTTTCTTATTGGATCGGGATCTAGTTCTCGGTCATGATATTTGCGGGTGTAGCCTTTCGTGGATCATTTGGTTTGATCTCGCGGATCGGACCTGCAATATGGTGCTGGTTACTCTCTATCCAGGAGAAAAGTGCATAGTATGTTGATTCGCACAACTCGTATTGCCCGTACCATCTTTCCCCCAGGCAGTTCATAAGCCCTGATATCGCTGTTGCCCGTCACCGGTCCCGATTCCGGCGACGCTACCTCCACGGTGGAGATTTCATTCTCTTGTGCCCCCTTCCCCTCATCAGGTGAAGTTTCATGACAGACAAATACCGGCATCCTTGTGACCGTAATCTTCCCATTCAGGCAATATTTGTAGACTTCCAGCAAAAGTTGTGGTATCAGCCGGTATGTCCCGGTTCTTGTGAGTCCATCCCCTGCTGGGAGGGAACCTCAATGACGACAATCTCTTCCATATTCACAACCTGAATTAAGGAGATCGTGTACACTACCTACGGTCTTGTTTTGCGCGATCACGTAAATTTCCCTTCTTTTTCTCTCTATCTCCTTGAATTTCGCGATACCTTTATATGTTTGTAGTGTTAAATATACACTACTATGGTATGGATCAGGCGTATGAAAAAAGGCAACAGTGTTTACTTGTGTGAATACCGGAGTGTCAGAGAAGGGAAGAAAGTACGAAGTGAGTTTGTTCGATATCTTGGAGTTGAAGGAGAGCAGGAAAAAGTCCCTCTTCCAAAAAAGAGCATGATTGAATGGAAAACTCCTGAAAGATCGGTTCGTAGTGGAGATGTGACGGTCCTGTGGTCAATCGCGAAAGAGATGCAAATGGTTGAAACAATCGACCGGGTTTGTGGCCTGAAAGGGAGAAGAAAAGCGAATAGCCCAGGGAAATTATTAACATTATGGGCAATAAATCGGGCTTTGGATCCAGAAAGTGCAACAGTACTTGAAGAATGGATAGAGGGAACAGATCTCCCTGAACTATCAGATTTATCACCAAAAGGAGCTGACAGAGACGCCTTTTTTGCTGCACTTGATTGTGTATGCAGTGAAGATTCAGCAACTGGTCGGGTAGTTGACAATACTAAGGCTATTGATGAATCCCTGTATGCAATCTGGCGGAATAAACATCCTCTTCCAAAGAATGAAAATGATATTCTCGCCTATGATATGACCTCCATGATTACCTATGGACATACCTGTCCACTTGCAGAAAAAGGCCATAATTCAGAAAATTGGCGATATCAGCAGTTCAATCTCTCTCTATTGGTCTCTAAATATGACAACCTATTGATATCCCATCTGATTCATCCGGGAAATCACACATCCATGACCACAATGCAGCATTTGATACCCCGCTTATCAGATTTTTCAATTCACGATGGTACTATCATATGGGATAGAGGAAATACCTCGAAAAAAACGGTTTTAGCTATCGAGAGCCTGGGTTGGAAGGTTATTTGTGGGATTCCCAGGATCTCAAATGAAGCTAAAGATATCATTATGATGACCCAGATTCCAGAAATACCAGAATTTTTAGTCCCGTGCAAGAATACCGGAGAACTCTATGCCTGTAAGATTCAGGCTCGTCTCTATTCCCAGGATCGTGAAGTTGTTGTCTATAAAAATGTTACAAAGGGCACAAAATCATTAATTCGAAGAAATAAGGCTATCTTTGAGATCACTCAAGATTTAGATCGATTAAAGGAAAATTTGTTATTTAAATCTCAAAATGAATTGAAAAGTAAGATTAAAGGCATCTTGAATGGTTGGAGCAGTTTTTTTAGCATACAATTTCCTGATGATGAGAAAAAAATCGATTTTTCTTATGTATTGAATGAAACGAGGATTGCTGAAGCGAAATCTATGGATGGTAAATTCCTGCTGTACTCTACTGATCCAGCATTTACGGCTCAGGAAGTTGTCAGGATGTACCTTGAGAAAGACTTTATTGAGAAGGTTTTCAGGACGATCAAGACGGAGGAAGAACTCAAACCCATCCGTCATCGGTTGGAATCAAGAGTAAGGGCGATTATTTTTATCTGCACTCTGGCGTTTCGGTTGCTATCGGCACTCAGATGGATGATTCATTCGTCTGAATCTAAAGATGTAACGTTGTCCGGTTCACAGTTTCTTCGGAAATTGGCACGAGTAGAGAAATTAGAAGTGGATTTGGGGAAAGAGGTTGAAATTTTTAGTGTGAATGTAACGAATGATCTTAAAAAGCAGGTGGTAGCACTTGGTATGACGGACTTGTTTGCGACTCGCCGAGTTTTGAAAGCGTAGTGTACCGCAACTCCGTAGTTCAGGTCACAAGAGTATCTGGTGATCGATAGATAAATGTGACGTTCCGCGAACCCTGGATTTTCAACTGCCACTACAACTGGCCAGGAACTAGGGGTACCGTGATGTGCACGTATGGAAGGAAACCATTCCTCAAAGCAGGTCACCGTCTAATCGGGAGAGAGGTTCAATCCCTAGGTACAGGCACAGAACGCCGTGAATTATTTTTGAAAGTCAGGAGAACGGCTCTCTCTGCCGGCCATATATCAAAATTCTTATCCATTGGCTGAATAATTCTATGTATACAGTAGTGAGGTTGGAGATGAGAAATGTTCTTATATTTGGAATAATCCTGGTGTTGGTTCTGGTTTTCATAACTGCAGGATGTGTTAAAGAGACCCCTGAAGAAAACAATAGTGCAGAGAACAGATGGAATGGAACCTGGGCATCTGAACAGTATATCCTGTTCATTCTGCAGAACGGTTCAGAAATAACCGGGAGTTATGAACCACATGATATCGAATCACGGGATCCCGGCCTTTTACAGGGAATATTATCAGAGGATAAAGAGATCTTTTCAGGAATATGGACAGAATCAGGTCCAGTTACGTTAGTTATATCAGACGATGGCATGTCTTATTTCGGAACCGGGGGAACCCGTCCCGGAAAAATCACGGAACAATCCTATACCTATACATCGAATGGAACCCGGGTGGGACCCTTGTCAGATCCTGATAATGCATGGAGCGGTACCTGGAAGTCCGGGAAAACTGTGCAAACCATGATTCAGAATGGGACATCTGTCAGGAGTACATATCAGCAGGTATCGACAGAGGAAGATGAACCAGGGTTGTTTGAGGGAACGGTATCAGGGGATGGGAAAACACTAACTGGAAAATGGATGGAATCAGGTAATTTTTCCTTTATCCTCTCAGAAGATGGCTCGTTCTGGAACGGAACCTATAGTGTGGAACTGGATGAATCCGCAGAAACCAGTTTCTGGAACGCGACGAAATTACAATAATTTTTCCTGCAAAATAATGGACAAACAGGGGGTAGAAGAGATATCTATAGTATGAGAAACCAGCCATCAGTGATACCAGAGCCTGTCTCATATACGGCGATAGTGTGTTCGCAAAGAAGAATCCAACCGGCAGATACCGGTACACATCCCCATTCTTACACTTACATCATTTTGATATAGTTACCCTCAGGTCCGGTCCGTTACCGGTATACAAGGTGCAATGATCCTATCCATTCTGCGGTTGTCATGACCTGTGAGAACCGCATCTGCTGGGTCACCAGGATTGCCCGGTGCAGGTCGGCATCGCTTATGGTTCCTGCCTGATTAGTGATGGAAAGTGTACCGGTTGCATCTGACAGGAATGTGACACCATATCCTCTATGGAATGCCTGTCGTGCGGTCGTATCACAGCACATCTGGGTCATGTAGCCTGATATGGCAACTGACGTGATGGCATTATTCTTCAGCCATGCATCAAGGCTGGTATTGGTAAAACTCCCGGGAAGGGTCTTTTCTATAACCTCATCGCAGAATCGTTTCTGGACTTCAGGATGTAATTCCCATGTATTAGTACCGGGTCGAAACGATATCGCATCCTCTGCAAAGTTGGAGTGCTGGATAACAATTATTGGAATCCTGGCAACGTGTGCAGCATCCATCGCCTGTAAGATATTGATAAAACTCCCATGTGGGTATGTTACCTGCAATGGTCCAGAGAAATATTCATTCTGGACATCAATTACCAGTAGTGCTTCCTTCATCGACTATCACCAAAACTATGTATTCGTGTCAATGTACATCTGGATAAATCCACCGGTCTTTCTCAGGTTTCTTCTTTTTACCAACCGTGTTTTAAAAAAGGGTACCGTTCATACCGTCTTTTTGTATATGGGTATTCATCTTTGTGATGAACCCTGGATGTCAGGGTTGTGATAACTAAATCACGGCAGCAAAACCGATTTTTATGTATCTCCTGTATGCCCCCGGGTTATTATAGAACTGACTACCCGCCCGATACATGCCCTGGAAAGGATTAGTATGCTAACAGCAATGAATGAAAACTTGATTAAAGACATAACACCAGTGAAAACCGCAATGGCAAAGAGCTTGCCCGGGTAGGAGAGGAGCATGGTGACAAAGGCTGCAAACGAAGCGATATTCACCGGATAGATGATACCCTGACAATCAGGCTGGACGCCCTGTCTGGGATTTGCCGTTTGGTGTCGGAACCATCCAAAGGTCTATTCCCCCCGTTGTGTTTTCATGTCGGCAAGTATGATATCCGGGTGATGGTAGCGTCGTTTCCCAGCAGTTCTACCCCCGATCTCAATCGCCTGCTCCGGGCACCAATGAATGCATGCATAACACTGGGTGCAGGCATCGTGCCAGACCACGGCAGAATCAGTGACCGTGATGTTTGACGTGGGGCAGATTTTTTCGCATGTCCGGCAGTGGTTGCATCTGGCTGTCGCATGGAGTCTTTTTGGGGTGTTGTACACAAAAGTCGCAAGGGTGCTGCCTATCAACCCGCCAATTTGAAGAAAAACTGAACTGGAGCCTTCTGGTGATGAATGCTTTTGTTTCCGGACCTCTTCTGCTATCTGTGGAATCCTCAAGTGAGCCTGTGAAATCTTTTCCTGTACGATATCTGTATCCTCCATCAGGTCTACCGGCCCGATAAAATTCTCAGGCATGACCACACAAAACCCGGCAGAAAGGGTTGTTCCCTTCTCTCTGAGCAGGGATTGAAGTGAAAAAAGTGCATGGCCGGGCCGTTCTCCGCAGGTGGCGATGCCAAAAATATAGGGATTACCCAAAAACCGGATTGTTTTAACAAACTCCTTCACGATGCCGGGCATATCAAGGAAATAGACAGGAAAGACAATGCCAACCATGTCTACATCGTCTGCCACAGGCTTGTTTTTTTGCATCGCCCGGGGGATTGAAATGAGTTCTGTCTCACCAAGGTCTTCTGCCAATTCACGGGCAACTGCAAGCGAATTGCCTGTGCCGGTAAAATAATAGATACTATTTTTCATGATTCACCGTATGGTCACTTTTTCATCCATGCATAGCGTATTACGTTCTTCGGGCATGTATCGATACAGGCTGCACAGAGAATACATTCTGGGTGTTCCATGGTTCCCTGTCTGACCATGCTGTTTACATCAAGTCCCATGGGACATATATTTGAACACCGGTTACAGTCAGTGCAACCGGAAGCATCAGCTGACAGGTGAAGTGCAGGCCATTGGAACAGATTACGAATCTTCCTGCCGATAATCATGATAACCGCGATGGGGCAGAAATAATGACAAAAGCCACGTTTACCTGCCAGTAAAGCAAATATGGTTATAAAAAAAATCGGCCCGTAGAAGATGGTGTATGCCCCTTGTGGTCCAATAGAGACCCCCTGATCGGTATGATATAACAAATCAATGGTTGTCAATCCTCCGGCAGAGTATATTGCATAGACAATAGAAACAAAAATGGCAAGAAATATGAGATATTTAAACCGGTTTAGTCTTCCAATACGAACCCGTTTATTCTGTACCTGGAAATAAATCTCCTGCAGGCCACCTGCAGGGCATATGTATCCGCACCAGAATCTCCCTACAACAAGTGAACTGATAAAGATAAAGAAAAAGACCATAAGGCCACCCGTAATAATCCCTTCTGATGCACCTTCAGTAATTATAGGACAGGATATGTATGCAAAGGTTATTGGTAACAGGATAAATGAAAAGATAATCAGTGCCTTTCTGATTCTCTGCCGAAATGAACGCTGATCTAGTCTGTTGTCTCTCATAAAAATCTGGGTTCCCTATGATATGTATGAGATTTCACCCTGTTGAACCCTCATATCGCTCACCTTCAGATCGGGATGCAGGTATCGCCCCCTGTTCTTTGTCCCCCGCATGACGTTGAGCTGGATAGCTTCTGTTGGACAGAAATGCAGGCATGCACAGCAGAGTTCACACCGGTGGTTCCATACCGGTCGTTCATTGACTATAGTGATGTTACCTGCAGGACAGACCTGTACACAGGTGCCGCATGAGGTACATTCATCTGAAACAGAAAAGTCCTTGTCAGCCCCGTGCACGGTTCTGGCAAAAGATCCATAGGTCAGGGTTTTCATCAGGGCAGAGAACGGGGCAAATCCTGGTGGGATAATAAGCCCCTGGTCAATTACATGTGCGATCTCTGAAAGCCTTTTATCAGCAGCTTCAAGGATCCTGTCGCATTTTATACTGACAGGTGGCCTGAAGAGTGGAGGAAAATTTACAGGCATCAAGACCGCAAACGCGGCATCGAGAGTCCTGCCATGCTGCTCTCTGAATATGACATTAAGCTGGACAAGAGCCGAGACACCCATACCCCCCCATTGTCACTACCGCAAAGACGTATCCTGCCTGTGACAGGTCAAGCCGCTTTGCAAATCCGGCAACCATGATCGGCACTCCACCGTCATAGACCGGACAGATGATCCCGATTCGATCAATTTTTGGGGTTATTTTCCCTGATGTGTTCTCAAGCGATGCTATTGGGATGAGATCGCAGTCCCCAAGGATTATGGCGATCTTCTTTGCAGCGGCAAGTGAGTTACCGGTGCCGGTAAAATAATAGATAATCGTCTTCATGATTTTCTCTCACAAAGTAAGTCTGCAAAATCTAACTAGGGATTCAGCAGAGCAGCATAATGGTTTATCGTTATGACTACTTTTCCCTGGGCGTGCCCTTCTCCATAGTTCCGGAGAGCTTCTGCAGTCTCATGTAACGGGTAACACCTGTCGATAACGGGTTTTACTTTGCCGGTTTCAATGATATCTTTAAAAAAAACCAGATACTTGTTTGGTTTTATTAACATACAACCCATTTTCTGCTCCCGGTCATTGAAATCCATGGTCCCAGGAGCATGGCCTAAAAAATCTGGGTCATAGAACTTCCTGTCGCAACATGGATTTTATTAGGACTCAATGCACGCTTGTAATCGAAGATCAACCGATATCCTGCAGTAGCAAGGGTCAGGTCATAACGTTGTCCGTTTTTTGTGAAATCTTCTTGTGTGTAATCGATGACATGGTCTGCTCCTATTGAACATACCATATCCAGATTCCTCGTGCTACACACGCCAGTCACTTCAGTACCAACGTATTTGGCAATCTGCACCGCAAACGTACCGATACCCCCGGATGCACCATAAATTAAAACCTTCTGCCCCTTCTGAATCTGTCTTGCATCGCAAAGGCCCTGCAGGGCAACGAGTGCCGCTTCAGGTACGGCCGCTGCTTCTTCGAATGATATATTAATTGGTTTTTTCGCCAATGCATGTTCAGGAACTGATACATACTCGGCATAACCGCCCCTGCCACAACGGGATATGTCCCCGAATACCTCGTCACCCGGTAAAAACTGCTTTACGTTTCTGCCAGTCGATCAACCCGCCCTGCTATATCACTTCCTGGTATCCTGATTTTGGTTTTTTTAAGTCCTAAACCCATGAGGTGGACCAGAAACGGTTTACCACTCACAAGAACCAGGTTACTAAAAGTTACGAATGCCGTATACACTTTGACTAGTACTTCATTGTCCCTGGGAGTAGGTTTTCTATCTCTCCCAGCTGAAGAACATCAGGTGGTCCATACTTGGTGCATACAATTGCGTTCATATGCATCTCCTTTATCGGGTGTTTCTTTAAAAACCGGCCAGTACAAATTACCGGCTTATGATCTCCTGGACCCATGTACGGTTCGCCCGCAGTGCACAGCCACCGCTCGATTCTGTGAGAACTTCCGGCTCCTCGCGTAAGCGGGCGAGCAATCGGGACTGAAGCGCCTCCTTAAGCGGCATGTTTGTGATGTTTGCGTCCGAGAACGGGGCAGCGGGGCATGGTTCAAGGTCGCCTGTCGGGCTGACATGCACGAAGCCCCGGCCTGCTGCAAGGCACCCCCCGTAATACTCTTCGTCACCAGGAAACCCGAGGAAGAGTGCAGGGAATTTCCTGTTATAGTCCGCAAGGACTACCTGTAACGTCTTCTTCTGCTCTGGGGTTAGGATGAGATTTTCCGTGCCTGGTGTCATCGGGACGTACTCGACAAAGGTAAAGACCCGGGCGCCGGTATCAATCATCTGTCTGACAAACGCTTCGCTGGTGACATTATCGTAATTTTTTCGTGTTGTGGTCACCGAGCAGCCAAAGAAGACATTCGGATTTTTCAGGAGGTTGCAGGCTGCAAGCAGCCGATCATATACTCCGCTGCCCCGCCGTTGGTCAGTATCGGCCCGGAACCCTTCGAAACTGATGACAGGTACGATATTTTGGCATGCAGATATTGCCCGGGCCACCGTCTTATCTATTAAGAGCCCGTTCGAAAAGAGCGGGAAGAGGATCCGGGGGTGGGTTTTTGCCAGTGTAAAGATCTCCTCCTGACGGACGAGTGGTTCACCGCCTGCAATGACGATGATAGAGACACCGAGCTCTGTGGCCTGATCAACAACAGAAGCAAGCATTTTTGGGCTCATCTCTGCTCTGGACGTTTCCTCACGCCCGTACATGTAACAGCCGGCACAGGCAAGGTTGCAACGCGAGGTGATGCTCACTATCATGACCGGCGGGACAAGGAGCCCTTCCTGCTCATGCCGTCTGCGTACCGCTGCCGCCTTTTTCTGGTAGTACAGGATGACGGTGCCGGGGATGACGAGCACCGGGTCCGAGGCAATGATCCGGACAGCCAGGCTGATCGTTTCACTGATTGTAGCATCGAAAGTTTCCCGGTACTGGTGGTTTTTTTCTTCCATGGATTTTTCCTGTCCTTCTTATAATATGGGACTCCTGCCAGAGTAGCCTTTGAAAATACGAATCACCCAGCCGGTCAACGCCCCGATGATGATGAGAACGGAAAGGATGATGCACGTAAACTTGACAAGATCCGCAACCATCGTGAAAATGGCGATATCCGGCAGCTTATCCGGCCATGCAATGAGCATCGTGATAATTCCGAAGTTCTCCAGATAATCCGCGATACCCCCAACGAGTGGAATTACATTTAACTGGTGCCACTGGCTCGCCTCAGGCAGCCACTTGTGTAATAGCCACGTAATTGTGACTGCGTAGAAGAGCATGTACATGAGTGGAAAGACGAAGTCAAGCGGTATGATATGTGTAAGGTCAAACGTCCGCCCGGCTTCTCCCATCGCAGTAAGGTGGGCATACGCCTGATTCGGAGTATACAGTAATTCCATGTCAAGAAGCCCGACCCCCCCGGTGATATCCTTCAGCTGTTCAACACCGAATGGTTTACTGTTGATAAGTGTGGCCGTAACCAGGAACCCGACAAAGGATGCGAGCACCATTCGGGCCGATGTAATCGCGATGATCCGCTTCGAGACCTTGTTAAGGATCTTCTGCCCGCTGCCTGTGTCGTTCATGACCAGTTCCCCCGCTTGTGCAGCATCTCGGCAGGTGTGATACCCGGGTCAGCAAGAATACTACCATGTTGCACAGCCTTCGGGACGGGTATCCGCTCAGTCTCACCTGGTTCTTTTGCACGGTGACTGATAATTGCCTGCGTTTTGCCGGTAAAATAGTAAATGATGGTTCTCATAGTTCACTTCCTGTTTCCATTATTCTAAAAATCAATGCATTCACCCGGTCCTCATCATCTATATCCTGTCGTGTAAAGACACACTGTCCGGCAATAATCATACCCTTTGCCGTGAGAGCTTCTGCAAGGATCGGCAGGGTTTCGCCCGCTACTGCACCACACGTTGCAAATAGTACGGCTTTTTTCCCGTTGCACCCGGTAAGTGCCTGTACTGCCGCTGTTATCGCCGGGGTTGCCCGTCTGGTCCAGACCGGTGTTCCAATAACAACAACATCAGCAGAGGAAACATCAATGGATGCAGGTTCGATGGGATCATATGTATGTCTCATAGAACGCAATAATCCGAGAAAATACGCGATTGGGGATGAATGCCCCTCTTTTAATGTTACTTCAATGAGCTCTCCCCCGCAGGCTGTCTTTATGCTTTCTGCCACTCCCCGGGTAATTCCAGAATGGGAATGAAATATTATACAGGTTTTCATGATTTCACCTTTGCCGTTTCGTCACCTTTTTTTTGCTGATCATCAACCGGGACAGGATACGCTGCGACAATCTGTAGAAGGAGATCATTTTCTGTGTTCTGGATCTCCTCATCCTCCTGTGTACAGTTGATCTCTGCCACAACCTCAACTCCCCGTGAAGCAAGTGCCGTCTTTAGGACTGGGAGAGCTTCTCCAATCTGACCCCCGCTGGTGACAAAGATTACGGCTTTTTTCCCCTCGCAGCCGGTAAGAGCCCTGACGGCAGCATTGATAGCTGGCGTAGGTCTCCCGGCCCAGACCGGGGTGCCGATGATGAGCAAATCATATCGCGAGACATCTACTTCTTCAGGGAAAATCAAGTCACATGACCCTTTGCGGGAACGAAGCACTCCTGTTGTGTATGCAGTGAAGGTCGAGTACTCTCTTTGCGTTTTCACCTCAATGAGATCACATCCGCAGGCATTCTGAATCTGTCTGGCCACACTCCGTGTTACACCCGTATACGAATAAAAAACAACACAAGCATTCAGTATTGTGTGTTGTGTGGTCTTCCTGACGAGTTCCTTATCGCACTTTTCCATAACGATTGCATACATCTGATCGAAATTCATACGGAACTCCACTATCCGGTCACGGTTGATGGTATAGTACACATAGAATCCCTCGCGACGGGAATCGACAATTTCCTCTCCTTTCAGGGTCTTGAGATGCTGGGAAACTGCTGGCTGTGAGATGCCAAGCCTCTTTGCAAGATCAGAGACACCTAGTTTTCCCGTGGTATCGGTAGCCAACAAATAGATTATCCTCAAACGGTTTAAGTCCCCGAACGCCTTGAAAACACTGGCCATCCTCGGGACAATCTCACAGAGTTTGTTGTTGAGTTCACCATCTATACCCTGTTCCATGTTTTATATTAGTATATGCTTATATGCTTATAGTTATTTGTATTTCTCATAGGATGGTTTAGAAGAAAACTGCACATATAAAGATTTATACGTGTTCAATGGCTTGAATTATCTCGGAGCGATCAGTCAGGGGAGACGATATAAGAAGTCCATATAAGCATCAGGGAAGTTGTCTAACTGCTCTTCCCGTCCCTTTAAGGAGATGGAGGGTATACTGAAGGTATCTGCCACTCATATAATTTCGATTGAGATCGCTGATATCGCATAAACACTCCTCCCCTTTTCAGGAAGGATTCTCAAAAAAAAGGCTCTGCTGGCATGAGGAGCCTAACTGTGCTTACTGACTTCCATATCACTTGAAAAATCGAAAGAAACTCCCGTAACCTATAAGGCCATAGAAAAAAATTTGTACTTGGGTCCCGACCCGAAAAAGGGGAGAAATAAAAACGTTTATCTTCCTGAGGCTAAAATCCAGTATCAAAACCTGGAAATCCGGTACCGGAAAATGATGAAAACTTCAAAATACCGGTCTGTACCGGTATTACCCACATGAACGGAAATGAGATACTATCAGCTGGAAATAGAGAGAACCTGCTCACCAGGATTAGGGTAAACCAAGCAGGAATTTAATAACCGGAATACAACGGACCTGAGTTGCATTAATTTCGATACTATCATCATAATCGTTTGTCACCAGAATTGATTCCGCTCTTTCGTGCCCGAAAACGGTTTTAAAACAGTTGCATTCACGTGTGGGTATATGTGATGCCGATACATCATCATACCATACCTGGATCCGTTTCGTGATGGTCATACCTTCTTTCACAACAAAATCTGTTTCACTCCCATTTTTAGAAAAATAGATTTCTTCATACTTCCGGATGAGTGAACATGCAACTACATTCTCAACCAGCCATCCCACATCTTCAGAAAACGAAAATGCAACCCGGTTTCGAAGCCCGGTATCAATTGCATAGGGTTTGAAACCGGCCCGCATCGAATGTTTCAGAGAATAAGAGAATGCCCGTAATTGAAAGAGTAGATAACTCTCCATGATCGCTGAAACGTAATTCTCGGTTTTATCCTGGGAAATCGAAAAATTATTCTTTAATTTGGTAATACTGGTCGGTCTCGCCACCTGGGTGAGGAGATATACCGCAAGATTGCGCAGGTTAGCCACATCCCGAATTTCATACCGGGTGACGATATCCCGATACAGGATATCCTCAAAATAGCTCTTTAAAAGAAGTTTTTTGTCATCGTAAGATTCTTTGAGTGTAATTTCAGGAAATCCACCAAACTTCAGGTACTCATGGAACAACTTTCGGATAACAGATTTTTTGTTGATATAGTCCAGTTCGGTAATAATCTTTAGGTCATGAAACCTGATAAATTCTGCAAATGAGAGGGGAAAGACCTCAAAAGATATGTTTCTGCCGGTTAGTTTGGATCCGATCTCACGCGAAAGCATCTGTGATGATGATCCTGTCACAAATATCTTTAGGTCCTCGGTTTCAAGACGTCCACGAACCCAGCTCTCCCAACCGGGAATCTGTTGAATCTCATCAAGAAAAAGCCAGCATCTCCCTTCCGGTTGCACCCTTTCGCGATAGGTATGATAGATCTGTTCAAGTAGTTCAATCGAATATTCTGATGAGAAGAGCGGTTCCTCCAGGTTAACCCGCAGGATAGCAGATGGATTGACATCCTGGTTTAAAAGATCTCTGATAACCTGTGCCATGAGCGTAGACTTACCGCTCCGGCGTATTCCCTTAAGAACCACAACCTCTTTGGAATTAAGCTGGGAGAGACAGGCAGGAAGGAGATCCCTGGTAATTCCTGCCTCTATGGTTGTTGTATTCCAAAAACGGTTATAAGAAGAGAGGATTTCCAAAATTTTTGAAGAGTTCATTGAATCACCGATATGATATGTATATAATCATAATATATGACCGGTATATCGGTTATATGTGTGCCCAAAGATGGATATATTCAGACACTCGTGGAGGTTCGGTATACCTGAGAGGAGTGCTCCATTTTCATGAAGTGAATATCTCATCATCTCTGGAAATCACTTCAAATTCTGTTATTAGAAGGGCATCGACGTTTTTTGAATAAAACGCGATGATGCAAGACATCAGGCTCAACCTATGAAAATGAGGATCCATTTTCATGACTAATTACCTATTCCAAGGATCTCAGTATCCTTTCATTACAATAACCGGTCTGTTGCCTGATACAACCTATAAATACTGGGTACAACCTTCTGCAAATACGGTGGTATTTAGTAAAGGCACTTTCTGTACAATGCCAGAAAGCGGTCCCTTTACCTTTATTGTCCCCAGTGATTCCCACGCCTCAAAATATCCTGACCGGTAAGAGCTAGTCGTCGATGCCATCGCAAAGGAACCGGATGTATATTTTATCCTCGATGGTGGTGATTATGCAGACATGTTCAAGTCCTGCCCATACCCATACTGAAAAAATTTCAGTTCGTATTCAGTTGTGCAGTAAAGAATCCTTCATTCCTGAATTTCAGGTGGAAAATCATTCCCTGTCAGTATACAATAAGTAATACTTCATATACATTCACCTGCACGCTCATATCCTTCCCGAACCAACCACTATTCCATATGCAAAAGGGTACCACGCTGATATCTGCCATTCCGGGAACCGGGTTTGATCAGGTTATACAACGGTTCTCTTCTTCTTTACAGAACCATCCGCTCTCCACCTGGCTGATTCTTCCTACGCAGCGGCTGATACGAGCCGCACAGCACCATCTCATCACCTCAAAAATTCCCTTTCTTCCAGACCATATCTGCACCCTGGATCAGTTCTGTGAATCTCTCGTTACCGGTTATGGTGGTTCTATCAGACCGGTCAGCCCTGCGGCAGCCCGGATTATGCTTTCTGATGTCATGCACAAACATGAGAAGGAACTCTCGCTCTTCTATGCCCAGCGGGCCCCTTCTGCAAAGACACTCCAGGATCTCCAGACCCTCATTACTGTCATCACGAGAAGAGAGATCTCCTATCCCGGATGCCTCAAAGAACTGCAGAGCCAGAAGAGCGAGCAGATTGACCTGGTAATAACCGCATACAAAAACCAGCTTACAGAACTGAATCTTGTTGATACCGACACCCTATTAGTATGGACAATTTCGTTTCTCTTAAATGCACCCCCGGATCTCTGTGCCCGTACTGTCAGGGATGTCTATTTTTATGGTCTTTTTGAACCGATGCCGCTAGAGAAAAAACTCATAACCACTGTGCTTGAGACATCTCTTCATGGGGAGTATGTCATCCCCTCTGGATCAGATACAACTCTCTTTAGGGATACCGGAGACTGGATAAAGCCGGTAGTACGAGAGGCTGTTCCTGATACTGAAGCTGGATCTCTTCGTACTGCCATCTTCTCATCTGAAAGAAGAGATGATTCTTTCCTGGTTCTCCCGGGAGTATCCCTGACTGCCTCTCTTGACCCGGCAAATGAGATGCGTCAGATTGCAGAAGAGATAGTGTGTCTGCATGCAGGTGGTGTCCCCTATTCTGATATCACCATTGCATTTCCTGATATCCGGTATGCTCTCCTGTATGCCGCTGAAATATTCTCTGATTATGATATTCCGTACATATCTTCATCTGCACCACTTCTTATCCATTCCCCGCTTGCTATGTTCTTTATGCAGTTCCTTGAACTGGTGGAGAAAGGACTTCGATATGAAGACTTTATCCTCCTCATCCAGAGTCCGTACCTTGTATTCTGGTGGATCCGCAAAGACCAGAACGAAAGCACAAAAGAGAACGAAACAGACGTAAATAGGTGCGAGAGGCCGGGAGAGGATACATATACTGGTAAGAGTTGCCTGCTCTCATATAAAAATATCGAAATAATATCCCGGACGTATGGGATTAGCAGCGGATTTGTTGACTGGGAACGACAAACCGAACGTATTTTAGAAATTATCGCCGAACAGGAGGTGGTACCGGAAGATTCGCTTAAAAGTCCTGGTGTAACAAGGCAAAAACGAGGTTACATGCCAAAAAGGCCCCTTCCTGTGCATGAAATCATCAGTACCTTAGAAGGGATCCAGGCTTTGATGACAGCATGTAAAAAAATGAATGGGAAGAGGAGCATCAGGGATCAGATTCAGGTCTTTAAAGAGGTCTTATCTGCAATTGGAGCGCCAGTCCCTGATACAGCATCACGATATATAGGGGCAAACCGTTCTCTGTCTGAAGAAGAAAGAATGGTAATAAAGACGTTTTCTGTCATCCTTGATGAACTCCAGAATCTTGCTCGTTCAGGGACAATTACCGAAGGGATCCCGGATAAGCTGGTTCCTGTCGGCAGGTTTATCACCCTTCTCCGTCTTTTTTTCCAGGATAGGGCAGGAGGTTTAAATCCTGAGGCAGAGGGAGTGCTGCTGACTGGAATCAGAGAGATTGCCCATCAAAACTACCAGTACCTTTTTATTGCCTCATTAAACGAGGGACTTATCCCTAGGCTCTCTACCCGGCTTCCGTTTACGAACGGTTCTGAGAACAGCAGGATGGAGACCCGAAGTCTTAGTGATATTCTGCGTCAGGAGCGGTACCAGTTCATAGCTGCCCTGCTTGCAGGCACGAAACACACGTACCTGAGCTATCATCAGCACCGGGATGAACGATCCACCCTCTCCTCCCCATTTCTGGATCCGTTACGTAAGAAGTATGAATTGCCTGAATGGGGGGCGGATGAGACGAAGGCAGATGAAAATTACGTACCTGATGAAAAAAAGCTACTTCCTGACCGGTCTGCTCACTCCCGTGCATCCCAACGGGTTGGTGAGTGCATCAGGGAGGAGAGATGGGATGATGTCTTTGAATCTCTTGATGAAGAAGAGGATATCTCTTCAGTACTGCATCGAATTGCCATTGAGCGTACCTATCGGTTCAGACTGAACAGGTCGGTATATGATGGCATCGTCGGTTCAGCTCCTGATGTCAGGCAAAGGCTGGCGGGCAGGTTTGGGCCGGAATACCGGTGGTCTGCAAGTATGCTTGAAAGTTATGCCAAATGTCCGTTTAGGTTTTATCTTGAGCGGGTTGTCAGAATAAAACCACTTGCAGATCTTGGATCTGATCTCTCACCGACGGCAAAAGGAAGCCTTATTCATACGGTATTATGCCGGTTTACCCGCGAATTACAGGGCCAGGAGAAGCTTCCCATACAGAAGGCCGGATACGGGGATGCTATCACTGCCATTACAGCCATTGCCAATGATGAATTTGAGAAGGTCCCATACAAGACCCCGCTGTGGTATGCGAAAAAGAAGCAACTTATCGGCGGGGATGATATCGGTTCGGGCATCTTTGAAAAGTTTGTTTCTGCCGAGATTGAGCGCCTATCTCCTGATGAGAAGGGGCGAATTCCAGCGCCTTTTATCCCCCGGTATTTTGAGTTCTCATTTGGTGCCGTCCCAGATCAGGATGATGATCCAGCCTCACAGGACAGGCCAATTGATCTATCTGATATAGCAAAAGATATCAGAGAACAAATAGGAGAGGCTGGAGAAGGACAAGCAGGATATACTGACTCATGCAGAGAACCGGTACTGTTTTCCGGAAAAATTGACCGGATTGACATGACCAGTGACGGGAGGTTTGGTGTGGTTGATTATAAAACCGGGATAAAAATTCCATCTACAACAGAGATAGCCCAGATGAAAGCATTGCAACTTCCGCTTTATATTCAGGCTTTTGCTAAGATAATGGGTAAAACCGGGGTTTATGGATCGTACTGCCATATATCCCGGACCATCAGCCATTCGTTAAGCCTGTACAATCCGGCATATAAAAATGAACTTCCCGGAGGAAAACGACCACGATCAGAACCTGACTGGCAAAAAATTTTAAACACGTCGGTTTTAGATGCCTGTAATTATGTATCGCGGATCCATGATGGGATCTTTCCAATACATCCGTGCACCAGTTGCAGTCCGGACTGGTACTGTCCGTACAACACGATATGCCGGTTTCAGCCTGATAGGGGTTCACGTCTGTGCGAGTGGATGTTGTATTCTGAACCTGAACCAGGACTTACTATGGGTGAAGAACCAGAGGTAGGGGAGGGCACAATATGAAATCCCGGGCAACCCCCCGTCAGCGGGAAGCCATTGAACTGCATGATCTAAGTATGGTGGTCACAGCAGGAGCTGGTACAGGAAAGACCTTTGTTCTCGTTGAGAAGTACCTCAATCTCATCGAAAATCAGGGTTTTCGTCCCCGTGAGATCCTGGCACTCACATTCACTGATAAGGCAGCAACTGAGATGAAAGAGCGTGTCAGAGAGACTATCGGGAAACGGATTGCTTGGAATCCGGATAATCCCTTCTGGAAAGAGGTTGCCGAAGAGGTAATTATTGCGCCGATAATGACATTCCATTCATTTTGTGCACAGGTTCTCCGCGAGTTTGCAATTGAGGCCGGGCTTGAGGCTGGTTTTCTCATTATTGATGAAGGGCAGGCAGTTGCCATCAGAAAAGATGCATTTGATACGCTTCTAAAAAAACCATCATCTGAAGCAACACATGAGGCTCTTGTGAATGTTCTTGCACAGGTAGAAAAATTCAGATTACATGAGATACTTTCTGCTATATCACAATGTCCTGACAGGTACGAGCAGTTCTTCTCACAGGTGCGTCTTTCTCCTGCCGGACTGATTCCTGCATGGCAGGAGTATCTGGAATCGGTGAGAAGTACGGCAGTTGATCGGTTCTTTGCAGATGCCAGAAATACTTCTTTAATATCGCAACTCCTCTCTCTCAATGGCATATGTACTGATGCCCGTGATTCTGCTGCTTCCTATCTTGATCAGGTTCATCAGTACCTTCTCGATCTGACTCCGGAATCATCATATGAACAGTTATCACTCGCAGCAAAAGGCTTCTTATCAGTCAGACCAAGAGGAAAAATCGGTTCTCAGAAGAACTGGGATCCTAATGATCTGGATCTGCTGAGAACGACAAAGAAAGAACTGACAGCACATCTTGAGCGGGCAGCCCCGTACTTTCATCTGTTTCTTGACGAAGGTTCATCATTCACCAGGGCAACACTGGCGTTTTACCGTGATATTGCAGTTCTTACTGAGGAATACCTGGCACATGTTACTGCATTGAAAAAACAGGCATCAGGAATTGACTTTGGGGATCTTATTGCCCGTGCGAAACAGTTTTTGCATGAGAACCAGGATCTCGTAGCAACACATCTCCGCCCACGAATCCGGTATATCCTCGTAGATGAATTCCAGGATACAGATCCAGCCCAGTTTGATATCGTCAGAGCCATTATTGGTGATCTCTGTCCTGATACGAAAAGCCTCTTTATCGTTGGAGACCCCAAACAATCGATTTACCTTTTCCGGGACGCTGACGTGACCCGGTTTAAAGAGGCCCAGAACACAATTCTTTCTGATTGTAAAGGCAGGGTTATCAATCTGGATACCAGTTTTCGCAGTTCCCGTGAGGTCATCGGGGTGGTCAATCATCTGTTCAGGGAGATTTTTGCATCAACAGAGAAGGCATGGGAATTTGGGTACGAACCCATCCTGACCTGTGATGAACGGAAAAAAAGTAAAGGATCGGTACTGGTTATGCTTCCACAAAAAGCTCCAACCGGGGGAACGGCTGCAGACAGTAAGGATATCGAGGCTGGGATGATTGCAGACCTGGTTCACCGCATCGTAGAGACCGGCTCTCTTCAGGTGACCGGTAGAGATGGTATTGCCAGGCCTGCCGGGTATGGAGATATCGCCATCCTTATCGAGCGCAGAACGCATCTTACCCGATACATGGACGCCCTCTCCCGCCGGGACACTCCTTATTATGTCCATGGCGGAATCGGGTTTTACTCAAGGCAGGAATTATATGACATCTACAATCTGCTCTCGTTTCTGCTGAGACCCTACGATGATGCTGCTCTCTACGGGGTACTTCGATCACCATATTTCTCCTTATCAGATACCACGCTGTACAGGATTATGACGCACCCGGGAGCAAAAAGGGGATCAACCTTGTTTGAACGCCTTGAGCGGTATCTTAAAGAGGTACCTGCCGGTGACGGGGATGATAAAGAACAGGAACTGACGGTGCGGGCAGGACGGCTGCTGTTCGGATGGCTGGAATATGCCGGCCGGGAACCGGTGGTCCTTCTCATTACCCGGGTCATCCGTGAATCCGGGGTTCTGATGGTGTATGGTGCGTTGGAACAGGGGGATCAGCAGATAGCGAATCTTGAGAAACTGGTGCAGATAGCCAGGACCCGTGCCGAATCAGGTGGATACGGCCTCTCTCAACTGGTTTTTGATTTAACCGCATCCATTGGTGCTGAAGAGCGGGAAGGAGAGGCTGCTCTTGATACCGTCTCACAGACTTCGGTTAATATCATGACGGTTCATGCAGCAAAAGGCCTTGAGTTTCCTGTTGTTATCCTTCCTGATATGGGTTCTTCCCGGGAAGGAAAGCACCCTTCAATCCTGTTAGGTGAAAACCCACTTGCAGTCGGGGTAAAGATTCCAAATCCTGATGCCGGGTATGAAATCGAAGAAACACCGGTGTATGCAGCAGCAAGTCTCATCTTAAAGGAGAAAGAGGCAGCTGAACGCAAACGGCTTTTTTATGTTGGTGCAACCCGGGCACGGGATCATCTGGTGTTTTGTGGAAGAATGCCTGACTCGTTTTATGATTCTATTGAGGAGAGTACCAACCGAATCGACTGGGTCTGTACTCTGCTTGGGATACCAGGAGATTGTGGGACATCCAAAGGATGTATTCTCATCGATCCTGATGATGGTGGAGAACCAATCGAGGTTCGGATTTTTGTGGATCCAGATCAGCTGACCCTTGAGTGGGCATATGATATGCCATCTCCTCTCTCTCTGCCACCTGAGTACATCAGCCGGAAGGGGGAACGGAGACGGGTTTGTGATGCAGGGTATGGACGAGATAATACTGATGTATCAGGGAAGACATGGAGCGTAAGCCAAATCATTACAGCAGTTGCTGATGAACCGGGAATTCAAAACAACCATCTACAGATTCCTGACTGTCAGGAATTAGGAGCTGAGGAAGCAGGAACCCTTCTGCATCAGATATTTACCGGTATGGACGCTGATACCGTACTTACAGATTTTGGAATCATATCAGAGAAGGCTGCTGCCTGGTGTAAATCCCGGTATGAAGCGTTTTTAGACCATCCGATAATGCAGGAGATAACAGAAGAGTACAGTGAGATCCTGTTTATCGTCCCGATTGGTGAGTATACAATAGATGGAAGGATGGATCTGCTCTGCAGACGAAAGGATGGAGAATGGATGGTTATCGACTATAAGTCAGGAGGGAGTAATCACGCGAATCTGCAGGTTGCCATTTACCGGATGGCGGCACAAAAACTACTCTCTTTGCCGGTTACCGGATATGTGTACCATATCCTGTCAGGGGATATGGAGATTGTAGGAGAGATGGCAGATGATGAGATTTTAAGTTCTGTAGAATGGGGAATACGTCATCAGCAGGGATGAAGCAAACGGTGTTATCAGGGAATACGATTCATTGCTAATTTTTTAGCAGCGACAGTATCAGGGAATGTTAAGAAGAACATAGTCTCATCCTACACGCAATGACGATGGATCTGGTAATATCAGGCTGGTGATAGGTTCTGGTTCGGTACTAATAAACCTGCAATAAAAACTGATTCGGATATTCCACGTATGGAACCAACGGTCAGCCTCCTGGTTGGGGTACCTGACCGGATTCTGTAACCACTAGAGAACCAGACGAGCATTATTGCATTACAAGAAAAAGAAAAGGGCATCTTTGACTTCTTATCAGAAAGAAAAATGGGAGATTTAACTCGGTCCGGATTGTAAAACTCTATTATTCCTACTTATGGGAGACAGAGATGTCAGTCTGTACCTTGATACAATTATCTGACCTCTCTGGATGTCAGTGTAGGGACTGGTCTTATCGTTGTTGAGATTACAGATACGGATATTACAAATCTCCTGGTCAGTAGCACAAATGGAATCGGTCACTTTGAAATTATCCTCCCGGATAAAGCACTACCGGGTTACCAACACTGTCAACAGCAAATAAATATAATAGATCACTTTGAAATTAACCTACCAGACAAATTACAATTTCCTGTAATCTCCCTCACACGTGACCAGGGGATTATAGAACTGGAAATGTACCCATATGAAAATTCAAGCCGAAGAAATCAGACAACTGAATAAAAACAGATCAATTATGAAAAAAGAGACACGTTCACTAAGGCATCACCAGAGAACAGATGGAAAAATCAAGGATTGTATCATGGCAATCCTGGTAGCATGTATCATAGCCATGACGATGCTCCCTGCCAGTGCCGGAGAAAGCCCATCGGTAATTATCAAGAATTACACAGTCACCCCGGCAGTTCTCATGCCTGGTGAGATTGGAACACTCACAGTGACCATCAGTAGTACTACTCCCTCAACTGAGCAGACTTCAGTTACCTATGGAACCGATGTCGCGAGTGTTACAAGCTCAATAATTCCTTATATAGATAGTATTATCCTAAAAAGTAACGATTTTGAAGTCCTTGATGGAGGATCACATTTTGAAGGTCATATCGGTCCTGAACAGGAGATCCCGGTTACGTTCCTGATTCAGGCACCTTCACAAAGTGGTGTATACTTTCCTGAAGTCTGGATTCGGGTCAGTGGAGGCCAGAGTATAAAATACCCGGTACCGGTGAATGTAAACACCCAGATATCAGTTATGAGAACACCGTCCCTCACCCTTGATAACACATTTGATACACAGGTGAAACCGGGAACCAGAATAACCTCAGAACTTATCATAGCAAACACTGGTTCTTCTCAGGCAGATAATATTCAGGTCCAGGTCAGAGGAACCCCGCCATCGGTCATTCCGGCAGGCGTGAGTAGTATACATATTGAAAGTCTCCCTCCAGGGGGAGAATTCAGGCAGAATATTACCCTTTTAATTGATAAAAATGCTCCAACAGGTCTTATCCAGGTTCCCATTGATCTCCGTTATGCTGTCCTTGACGGGAGTTTTGTTGAGCAGGAAGGAAATATTGGCCTTGATATCAGGGGTGAAGCAGACATTGGGATTACCTCTGTTGAGACAAGCCCGTCACGGGTACAGGAACACACTCCCTTTGACCTGATAATCAGGGTTCAGAACACGGGTACCGGAGAAGCAAAGACAGTGGATGCTACAACAGATCTCCCCATTCCTGGAGGATCCCAGGCATTTATTGGGAAGATAAAGGCTGGTAACGATGCTCCTGCAACCTTTATTCTTGAAGGAACAAAGGCAGGGGTCTACAATTATACCACAACTATCAGATATACTGACGACTGGGGAGTTCATACCCTTACACGTAATTTGACTCTCAATATATCGGGCGGTGATGGTTCAGGAACGATAATTATGCTCCTCATCCTCGTTGTTGCACTTGGTGCAGGCGGTTTCTGGTATTTCAGGAAAAAGAACGGTGAGGAATGAACAAAAGCGGCTATAAAACCTCTTTTTTTCTTGCTTCCCGGGGGATCACGCAAGGAAGCCGGGGAAGTCTGTACCTGACTGTGCTCATCATTGCGATGGTATTTATCAATATGATCTTCATGCCTTCGATAATTATGGGATTTATCAAGACATACGAGGATCAGTTCATCGCATATAACATCGGCAATATTCTTGTCAGCCCAAAGACCGATGATGAGTATATTGAGGATATCGATGAGTTATTAGAGAAGATAAACTCGGTACCCGGTGTTTCCCGGGCTGCAGGACATTATTCTACTGGTGGAACACTACACTACAAAGGTTACAGCCTTGGGACAACCATTGAGGTAATTAAACCGAATGATGAACGGCTCGTTACCGATATATACAAAAAAATAAAGGATGGCGATTATCTTGGTGAGGGTGAAACCGGCCAGATAATCATGGGTATCCAGGTATCCGGCCATAAGGATACTGCCGAAGATATGGGACCAACGCTCGGATACCTGAATTCAGGGGATTCCGTGACTGTTGATTTCACTAATGGGGTTACCAGGGAGTTGCGGGTGAAAGGGATCATAGAGACGGGATCGTTCATGACTGATCAGGGGGTATATATCACCTGGGACGAGATGGAGTCTGTTCTCGGTCACCCGATAACCGAAGGTTCTAATGTTATCATCAAAACCGATCCCGATGCTGATGAAGCAGCAGTAAAGACGCAGATACTCAGGTTCGGAGTCGCTGAAAAAGTTCAGACCTGGCAAGATCTCCTCGATGAGGCGATGGGTAGGGCAATTGCCGATTACGCCATGCTCAATAGTATTACCATTGTCGTATCACTTATCATCGCGGTCGTAGTTCTCTTTATCGTTATAATGATAAAGACACTCAGTAGCAGACGACAGATAGGAGTCCTTAAAGCTATCGGGCTTGAAAAAGGGATAATCATCTACAATTATGTTTTTCAGGTACTCATCATGACAACCCTTGGCGTTATTCTTGGCGTTTTTGTTCTGGAAGCCATGGTGGCGATACTGACTGCCTTCCCATTCCAGTTTTCTGACGGGACAGTGACACCAGTTGTAATGACTGCTGACCTGGTGAACAATACTATCCTTCTATTTATTGTAGGATTTTTTGCGGGTTACATCCCGGCCTGGCGGGTGGCAAGTGAAGATATTATGATCGCAATGAGGGCCTGATTATGATAGAGGTAGAAAATCTCTCCCGGATTTATCAGATGGGAAACGTCACTGTTCATGCCCTGAAAGGGGTAACACTGACCATTCCAAAAGGGCAGTTTGTTGGGATAACCGGTGCAAGCGGATCAGGAAAGTCCACGCTCCTTCACTTACTCGGTCTTTTAGATCGGCAGACAGAAGGAACTATCAGGATTGGGGGTATTGATGTGAGCAAGCTTACCGAACATCAGCGGACACTCTACCGGCTTAAAAAACTGGGATATGTCTTTCAGGATTATGCCCTGGTTCCGGAACTGACGGTAGAGGAGAATGTGTATATCACCTCAATGGTCAGGGGAATGCGACCGGATGTGTATCAGAAAGAAACGAATGATCTCCTCATCAGGATCGGGCTCTTTGACCGGAAAAAACACAAGCAGAGTGAACTGTCAGGTGGACAGCAGCAACGGGTCTCAATTGCCCGGGCTATTGTGAACAAGCCGGAGATCCTGTACGCAGATGAACCATGTGCCAACCTGGATAGCGAGAGTTCAAAGAATGTTCTTGATCTCTTTAAGCAGATAAATCAGGAACTTAACCAGACCATTGTGATGGTCTCTCATGAAGACTGGCATCTGCAGTATTTTGATCGGGTGATAACCCTTCGTGACGGGGAGGTAATCAGTGACGACCTGCCACTGGTGAAAAAAGGATAAAGAACCTGTTGCACAGAGTTTTTTGTTTATGAAGAACTTAAATTGCTTTAGAAAGAAAGTGATATCACCGGCATTTCTATCAATTTTTATCTTTATGCAACAAACCCCGGAGTCTGATCCAATTATTGCAGGCAGAGGATCTGACAACAAGCAAGGGCTCAGGTGTAATGCCTGTAGATAGGATAAATGTCCTGACCTGAAAGGTGCTGACTTGTCAGAGGTGTGTCAAAGCAAAGGAATAAAACTTTTGTGAGGTATTTACAAGTGGAAACGCCCACCGTTTTCTTATTCATTATGCTTGTGACATATGTGAGCGTATTGCGGTGATAGTCGCACGATGCTTTCTTGGAAAGGGGGAGGGAAAACCCTTTCTTCTTATTCGGCCAGTGCGGCCCTGACAATCAAATGTTTGTAACCAGGACATTATGGTCTTTCAACCGCGTTTGTGACAATTTTTCCATCAATCACAGTGATATATTTTCCCTTTCTGAGAAGGAGAGAACTCATTCATTCTCGGTTTTTAAGTTGATTTCCCTGTTTTGCCTGGTATTTTTTCATTTGTTTCTTTCAGACGGTATGCCGGTTGTACACAGCCGGAACATATACAAAAAAGCCAGAGAACCATAACCCGAATCCAGGTTAGAATTCTTCCAATGTCCTTTAAAACCCCATTAGCGAGTAAGTGTTTCACTCACAATACATGGTGAAAATCAAATAATGCTTACCAACAGATCTAATAGAAAAAGCCGTGAATTAAGAGAATTTTAATTCCACCTCGTGTGGGTAATATGGCGACTACAATTTTTTAAAATCAAAATTTCATCAATCATTCTGAATTTGAAATTTGGCCTTAATTGTAATATATCCTCTTACAATTATATTAAGGAGGAGTACATCCAACACTAAAGGGGTTAAAAATACATCTGGTACCCTGAATGTTCATCTTTCAGGAGAAAAAACCTCTTCGTCTTGTATCTTACCCTAATACTGGTTAAAGTCGTTTCAGGGTCAGAATCCAATTCATTCGTCGTGATACTTGAGAAGATACGTCCTGTCAGATCAGGTACATATCTTCTGCTGCTTTTGTCAGATCATCCCGGAACCTGGGGTCAGCGATCCCGATTATAGCGAGAGCACGTTCGCGGGTGGATTTACCTTTGAGGTTAATGATGCCGTGTTCGGTGGCGAGGTAGTGGGTGTCAGCCCGCGGGGTCGTGACCACCGCCCCAGATGGGAGGCGTGGGACTACACGGGAGATGGTGCCTCCCTTTGCCGTGGAATAAAACGCAAGGAAGGACTTTCCTCCCTGGGAGGCAAAGGCACCCCTGACAAAGTCCAGCTGGCCACCCGTGCCGCTGAAGGTTGCACCCTCGAGGTGCTCTGCGTTGGCCTGGCCGAGTAAGTCGACTTCCAGAACCGAGTTAATGGATATCATATTTTTGTTTTTGGCGATAACAGTAGGAGAGCAGACGTGGGAGGCAGCGTAACTCTCCATTGCGGGGTTGTCATCCATAAACTCGTACATCCGTTTTGTACCTGCTGCGGTGGTAAAGACATGCTTATAGGGGTGGATTGTCTTCTTCTTCCCGTTTGCCACACCGCTCTCGATGAGATCGACCATGCCTTCTGTAAAAAGTTCAGTATGGATCCCGATATCCTTATGGTCCATGAGGTACCTGGCGACTGCGTTAGGCAGGTTGCCTATTCCGAGCTGGATTGTGGCACCGTCCGGGATAATATCAGCAATCGCCGGGCCGATGATCTCATCTTCTGGTTTCTCCCCGGCTATCTTCAGCTCCATCAGGGGGACAGAGTTCTCTACCAGTGCAGCAACTTCGGAGATATGAATAAAGGAGTCACCAAAGACCCGGGGCATGAAGCGGTTGACCTCAACAATGAGTTTCCTACAGGAGCGGGCTGCTGTTGAGAAGTAATCGTTCGCTGTCCCAAGGCTGAAGAAGCCGGCCTTGTCCATCGGCGAGACGGTTGCCATCGCCACATCAGTATCCATGTACTCTGATACTATCTGTGGAATCTGGTGGAGATAAGAGGGGACATGGTAGTTCAGGCCGACTTTGACCGAATCCCGGTCAGCGGCACCGACAAACCAGGAGTAGTTCTCGATGCTGTCGCAGAGATCCGGGGACAGGACTGAGGATGAGGCATATTCCCGGGGGAGGAAGGTGTATACTTTCAGGTCTTTTACATCCCCCTTCCGTGCATGGGTGGCAAGGGCAGTAAGCAGGGCGGGAGGCTGGGCGATGCTCATCCCATACACTATGGTATCCCCGTTTTTTACCTGTTCCATCGCACTATCCGGGCTGGTCAGCTTTTCGCTGTACTGCTGCTGGTAGGACTTCATCATCTTCCCCTGTGGAATAATAGGCAGGTCGGAGGATATATGAATTGCCACAAAAAAGCCGGGAGAGAGGGGCTCTGTCTGAAAAACCAATGATACCATTCCATCAAATTCAGGCAGGATGTAATTTCATGACATTCTGATTTTCGGATGTTTAACAGTGATTCTGCATCAAAAGGAGAGGAAGTCTGTTCGATAAGTTTTACTGTCATCCGCTGACAATCACCATTTTTATGACTTTGGAACATCCAGAGCATCCAGAATGTTTTTACAATCCTCTTTAGGTTTTTACTGACAGTCCCTGAATCTTATGCTGCTCAATTCATCTTGCCCTTTCACATGCGTCCGGCATAACGCCATACCCCTTTTGGCACTGTTATCTCGAATCGTGCCCCCTTGCCAGTTTCACCGGATTCACTGATGGTTATACCTGTAATATCAAGAATCTCGCGGGAAAGAAACAGTCCTATTCCGGTGTTTCTCCCATAACCCTGTTTGAATATTTTTTCTTTCTCATTGGTTGGAACTCCCTCTCCATCGTCTTCACAGACAAGCTTCAGACAACCTTCCTGCTCTTCAGAAAAGAAATGAATGGTTGTTATCGTACCGCCATACCTGATGGCATTGTCCATGAGGTTGTAAAAGACCCTTTTGATAAGTGGATCGGCAAACACTTCAATACCGACAGGAATTCCATTTATTGCTCTTACATCCCGGTTGAGAACTTCTTTTTCAGTATAAACCACCAGTATGTGGATGTCCTGCCAGGTAGGAGAATGAATACCGATCTCCTCGTATTCTTTGGCAAATTGGATCATAGATGAGATCAGGTCTGCAGCAGTTGTGATCTCCTGGTAATACTTTTTGTTTGAGGGATTGGGATTCAAATCTTTTAGCAATTCAAGGTATCCCATTAGAACTGTCAGTTGATTGTTGATGTCATGCCTTGTGATACTGGATAGGAGGTTGAGTTTCTTGTTTGCTAAAGTGAGTGCAAGTTCTGCTGTTTTCTGCCTGGTAATATCGCGGCCGACTGATTGATACTCCAGGAGGTTGCCGTTCGTGTCAAAGATTGCACGGTCACTCCATCGCTGCCAGCGGGTTGTACCATCTGGCATGATAATCCGCTGGTTAATATACATGATAGGATGTTGTGGAGTTAATGATACCAGATGGTGTAAAACAATCTCCTGATCTTCCGGGTGGAGTACGGGTCTGAACCGGTGGCCTATGATTTCTTCCTTTTTTTTCCCAAAATATCGGCAATATGCATCATTGGCAAAAACATGAGTGCCATCAGGGAGGAACCGGGAGATAAACTCGGTCTGGTCCTCAACAACATTGCGGTATTTCTGCTCACTCTCCTTTAATGCATAATCAGCCAGTTTTCGTTCGGTGATATTGATGATTGTGCCTTCATAAAAGAGTATGGTACCGTCTGTATCCCTGATAATGCGGACTGTTATCGAAACCCAGAACAGTGTCCCATCCTTTTTTGTGTGTAACGTTTCAAAGCTCTCTACGATTCCTTTATCCGCAATAATCTGAAGTATTTTCACTCTGTCATTTGGGTCAGCATAGAATGGTTTAATTTTTAAGCCGGCATTTAAGATATCTTTAGCATCACGATACCCGTACATGTGGGCAAAAGCATCGTTTGCGTTAATAACCTGTCCATCAGGTGCCGTCTTGAATAACCCCAATACTGATTTTTCAAAAATGTCGCGATATCGTTCTTCGCTTACTCGTAAGTCCTCTTCAGCCTGTTTTCGTTCGGTGATGTCACGTGCTGCGGCAAATACACCCGCAACATCACCCTTTTCATCGCGGTAAAAAGTTGCATTAAACAAAACAGGGGTGATATGGCCATCCCTGTGCCTGATGAAGAGTGGAAAATCGTTGATAGTTCCGTCTGCGAGTGTCTGAAAAAACACTTTTTGTGCCTGATCTGGTTTCGTACAATACCCTGAAAAATGGGTACCGATAAGTTTATCTCGCGAGAACCCGGTTATTTGTTCGGTGGAGGTGTTTACATCAGTAAGGGTGCCATCAACAGTAATGGTAACGAGAGGATTTGGGTTTGTTTCAAAGAGATTACGATTGTACAAATTAAGACTGCGCAGTTCCTGTTCTGTCCTGCCGAGATCCTCAACCATCGTTCGCAGTTCCTCATCTGTTGCAGTCAGTTCCTCATTAAATGCCTGGAGTTCTTCGTTCTTCTGAATCAGATCTTTTTTTGCCCTTTTTTGTGTAATAACATTCCACAATCCGTTCATCAGGAGTGAGAGTTCCCGTACATCACGCTCGTCATACCAGGAGGTTTTATTTCCTACTCCTGCAACCATCACAATATGAGTGCCTTCAAATACCGGGATATTCATATGCCGTACAATTGGGACGTGATCGGTTGGATATCCCTTTTTAAGTGGATTTGGGGCTGCATAATCATTGGTGATAACAGGACGACGCTGCCTGACCGCCTCCCCCCACAACCCGGTTGAGTCGATTGGGTATTGTATCTTTTTTTTGCGAATAGCACATTCTTTCATTGACTGTACAGACCAGGCACAAATCGTGAGCATGGTCTCATCATCATTGACAAATGCGAGATATCCAATTGAACTTGCAGTTATTTCCACTGCTTTTTCGATTGCAAAGGTCATCAGTTCCTGTAACGGTGCAGAGGCCATCTGGTAAAAAGCAACGAGTATTTCAAGATGTTTCTCATCCTCTAAAAGTGTCTTCTCTGCCTGTTTGTAGTCTGTGATGTCCCTGATGGATTCGATTGCCCCTTTAAGATTTCCGTTGGTATCGTAGAGCGGGCAAGCGGTAAACCAGAGGTGTGCTCCCTTACCGTCATTAAGGTGCGGGATGAAGATCTCAGAGTACAGGTTTGCGCCTCTCCTGGTAATGGTCGGGTATTTAGCATCAACTTCAAGGTCATCGTGGAGGACGAGATCGACCATGATAGGACGCCGTTGTTGGTAGAACGGGAGAGCATATTCATAATCGGATTTTCCTATCATCTGCTCTGCAGAGATCCCGGTCATCTCTTCAATTGCGCGGTTCCATGAAATTACCGTACCATTCAGATCAATGGCGAGTGTGGCATCAGGAAGAAAATCAATAATATCAGCAAGTTCGTGTTTTGATTCCTGAAGTTCCAATTTCTGTCTGTTCAGTTCATTCAGATTAGAGCGGAGTTCCTCTTCTGTAGCAGAAATCTCCTCATATGCTGCCTGAAGTTCTTCGTTATTTCTCAATAATTCTGTTTCTGCCTGTATCTGCTTTGATATATCTATATGTGTTCCAACCATAATAGGGGTAGGATTCCCCATAGTGTCGCACAGTGTCTTTCCCCGTGACCAGATCCATACCCCGTGACCGTCCTGGTGCAGCATCCGGAAGTACTGCTCATATATCCTTTCCGTATTCTGTTTTTCAGTCTTAAAATGGCGTTTTGCTTCTTCCCGGTCATCGGGATGCAGTAGATCTATCCATGTCTCTTCCACATTTCTTCTGCCAGAGAAATCAAAATCATGAATGTCACGACCCAGCATAGAAAAATATTCCGGACTGCACCACAAGAATCCGGAATCAGAATGGTATTCCCATGCACCTGTATTTGATGCTGCGATAAGAGCTTCATATCGAGAAGATGCTTCCCTGAGACCCTCTACCGATGCCAGCAGAGACTCTTCTGCCCGCCTGAGTGAAACGGCGTGTCTGATAATATGTTCAAGCTCGGCAAACTGGGTTCTTGGGTCTCCTCCTTTCTGGAGATAAAAATCAGCCCCGTTATTGATAGCCTGGATAGCTACCTCTTCTCGTCCCCTCCCGGTAAAAAGGATGAACGGGAAGTTACCGAATTGCTGCCGCACTCCTTTGAGAAGATCTATCCCGTTCATACCGGGCATCTCATAGTCAGAGATGATGGCATCATACTGACCGGATGCAAGGTGTTGTAAGGCATCAGATGGTGAAGTGGTTATTTCTACTGTGAAATTCCCGGTTTTTTCGAGGAAAATCTTTCCGAGATCGAGGAGGGATTCTTCATCATCAACATAGAGTACGGCTATCATAGCATTTTGTTTAAATATTTGTGTGTGATTTTATTCATCCTTCATGGGAGAGATACCTGTTTTTGATACATAGCAGTTCTCTAATCGGTTATATATCCCTTTTCACAATTGTAATTAAACCAATAACGATTTGAAAGTATTCGCTTTCCTATTTTATAGATAATCTATTAGCACTTGATTCTTTTCATTTTACTTTCAGCAGATCCATCAGGTCCCGTTTTTCAAGGTTATTCACATGATATGAGTTCACCGTGCGTCATACCGGTAGCAGAATCGGAGAGCTAATATCTCGGCTGAAAAAAAAATACCACTGGGAAAACCAAGGGGTAAGAATGATACATTCTCATGAGACCGAAAATAGAAAACCCTATGATTAAAATGATTTGAATGGCTTGGATTGTGAAGTATAATCTATCTTTTTGGTTCCCGGCGGATGATACCAATGGAAAAAAAGGCAGGTGAAGATGATTCAATACAATATTTCGTTTTAGATTGAAAAATGTTAAATTGGGCTCTGTCTGAAACCCAAATGATACCCTATCATCATGTACAGGCAGTATTTTATAGGTATGCAAGGATTAGGGCAACCCGGTGTTTACAATTCGCTCTGACCGGGTAAGAGCAGTGTGAGGTCAGGTTATTCTCTGCCAATACTACCGTATAATAGATTTCACTTCTTTGGACCTACCCATAAACACTCTCACTTGAGAGCTGATGTACCTGTACCACCTGGTTTCCTCTCTGGTAGGAAAGCCCTCGTGAGACAGTTTTTTCCCAGCCCATGCATAGAGATCATTCCAGGTAAGATCCTGATGTTCTTTCATAAAAAATCTATTTTTGAATAATATGAACACACGGATTATGAGAAAAGACCCAGGTCTGAAACAGGTACACTCTCATCGATACCTTTTGGGCCATCTGAAAAACGCTGATGAAGCGTAGCTACAGTCCGAATTGATGAAAATGCTCAAATGCGTTCGAATTCATATTCAGGATGCATTTTCATGGGAAATATAGTATGATAACAGACGAAAAAAGACAATACAGCAGGGAACTTACCATCTCACTCGATATACTGGCATATGCCTTTGCCAAATGCACTGATTACGATCGATATGTCATTGTTCTGCAGAAACAGAAGTTAATCCTGCTATCAGAAGTTGAGATACCTGAAGAATAGATATATGAGTTCTTCAAAAAAATTGATTGCGATACAACAGGGAGGTATATTCCTGTTCCGTTACGATACGACTCATATGATGTGTATACTGACATAAAAGAATTCATAAATGAGATTCCGACCAGGAGGATTCGTGAACATGCAGAAGATCTCATCCAGGCATCCAACCCTGTTCAGAGATTTTGGGATTTTCTCAAACGGCATCCGGATCCTGATAAGCAATGGGATATCTACTATGATGAACATGAAATGGAAAGAGTGGCAGCATGGCTGGCTAAAGAAGGGCTGGTGGTAAAAGAAACAGAATGACATGAGGGATTCGATACGAGAAAAAAATGCTCATCATTATCTATTATCCCTTTCTAAAAAGGAATAGACACGAAAGGAAAATCTGCATCCGTAAAGAATATAATCGATTCTTATCCCTATTGTATAAAAAGGAAAAAAAGAGACAATATCATATGACAGCTATATCTGCTACGTCCATCAGAGAAGCAGCCTTACTCTTTGGCATTACTGACAATGCAAGCCTGAATGAGATAAAACGCAGGTATCGTGAATACAGCAAAGAATGGCATCCTGATGTATCTGACAATGATGCACAAGAGGCACACATCATGTTCATTAAGATACAGGGAGCGTATGACCTGTTGGTGGAATATTGTATGAATTATAAAATATCCTTTCAGGATGAGGACATTTTAAAAGATATCTCCATTATGGCCGGCAATGATGGGATGGAACGGTTCAGGGATGATCCCATCTGGGGGTGATATCTCCTCCCACGTAGTATTCTGTTCCTATCTGCAATTTATTGTGCCTGGCATAATGTATTGAAATAATCGTAGTAAAACAAAGCTTTAAACAGGCGTGCACGTTAATCGCGCGACATTGATTAAAGCAAATTTCAGTTCTGTCTGAAAATCAAGTGATACCATATCTTCACGTTCAGACAGGATGTAATTACATGGTATTCTGACTTTTATATTTTTATATCACTTAAGGATTCAAACATCAGAGGGGGTAACCCAGGTGTCAAATACTCTGTGAACTCCCTCCCCCTCCTGGGTTACATCATTTCAATCGAATGAATAGTATTGAGGCTGAAACAGTCTTTCTCGACCCTCTGCGTCCTCTGCGGTTAATTTGTTAAATCAGTTAAATCAGAGGAATTCAAACCGTAGAGGGTGGAAAAAGAGGTCGAAGATATTCAGGTAATTATAGCTTGACACTATTATACCACTTGAAAAATCGACAGAGCCATATATTCACTTTTCTCTCATCACCGCTGACTGATGCTGTTTTTGACAATTGTATTGTCATATTTTGTTTAAAATCTGAATGCAAAAGCCGTTTTTACATCTAATATTTCCAGGATGAAAACCTGCTCCAATGGCAATACCAGCTACATCGTCACGTGTATAAAACCGGGCAACTGATAAAAATCGCCCTTTTTCTATGTTTCGTGAATATTTACGTTCAATTAATCCGTCTTTTTCGAGAAATGCAAGATACAGAGATCCACCAGGGCTAAGAACACGATATATTTCAGAGCATGTCTGTATTGGATCATCCAGGAAACATAGAACTGTGACCATAATAACAGAACAAAACACTGCACTCTGAAATGGCAGATACTCGCCCACGCCCCGATAAACCTCCAATCCTCGCTTTTTTGTAATTTTGGAGAGAGCAGATGATGGTTCCAGTCCTACAGATATATTGAGAGGGATTGCAAATCTCGCAGAACCGACTCCAATTTCCAGGGATGGATGTATAATTGTCCCTGTTATCCGCCGTATCAGATTCAGTTCCTGCAGATATGTAGTAGTATTGTCGACAAACCACTGATCATAATCAGCTGCATATAACTCAAAAACGTTCAAGGATATGATAATTACCTCCCGTGTATGATAAAAAACCGCCATTTTGTTTCATACCCTTCACTCTCACCAATAGATTTTTCTTCTTTTGGATTGATTTCATATCGCATAAGAACTGATGAATCTGTATTATCCTGGTCCCTTTCTGAAAGGAAGGCACCAGAAAGACGGTCATTTTCCCTGCCCATGCTGAGGAGATGATTTCAGGTACGAATCCTGATACTCTTCATCGGTAGGGATCTATTTTTGAATTATATGAACACATGGATCATAAGGATATCACACCGATTTAAAACCCTGATACACATCCCTTTGAACCTTTCAACCACATGGAAAATGATTGATGATTCCAGATTTAAAAAAACTGGGCAGCAGGGAAATTACCATCCCACTTGATGAGCTGGCATATGCCTATGCCAACTGCACAGATGAAACAAGGTATATCCTTGATTTGCAGGCACAGGAGATAATCCTGCTTTCAGAATATACTAATTTAAAAGAGGAGATAGATGAGTTCTTCGAAGAGATCGATTGCGATATAACCGGGAGGTATATCCCTTTTCCTGTACGGTTCAACTCGCATGATGGGTATGCAGATATAAAAGGATTCATAAAAGAGATTCCAAACCAGGAGATCCGGGATCATGCAAAAGATCTCATCCTGGCATCCAGACCCTTTAAGAGATTTCGGGAATTTATCAGGAAGTATCCGGATCTTCTGGAACAATGGTATGCATACAGGGAAGGACGTGAACAGGAAAGGGTGGAAGAATGGCTAAAAGAAGAAGAGCTGGTTATTGGAAAACAGGAATGATATGAAGATATATTATTCCCTCGCCCTTTAGAACAATTGATGGCAATTGTGTTGTATAATCCCGCAATGGGTTCAGTTTAGATATTATAGTGCACTGTAATACTTCTTGATATAATCAAAGTGAAACTGAGGTTATTTAGATGGTGTGCAAGGCAATCACGTAACAAAGATTATGGCAAACTCTCTAATAATTTTAAGAATACCTAAAGAAAGAGCATCATTCAGATCTGTCTGAAAAACAAGTGATTCCATATTATCATTATCAGGCAGGATTGAATTACATGACATTCTGACTTTCATATGGACGATGTTTCATATAACTAAAGAATCCAACCGCAGAGGGGATATCAGCTACCTCCGGGATTATATCGATTCAATCGAAGGAATACTATTGTGGTTTAAACGGCCTCAGCGTCCTCTGCGGTTAAATCAGTTCGACCAGAGGAATTCAAACCGCAGAAGCCAGAGAAAGAGGTCAAAATAATCAAATGATTATAACATGACTATTCCATATCGCCTGAAAAACGAAAGACCAACCATTCCCTTGTCTTATAGAATTGCTTCCGATTACCTTCTTTCTCATCTTCATAATCAATTATCAGATTTTCCTTCTTATTATCGCATATAAGTCTGGTTCTGCCCGGATTCTGCTCATGTCTGATACAGTTCCTGAAAGTTAATATATGATCCTTTCAGGTATCAGGTTTTTAGAGATCATAAGATGAGCTGTCCTCATGCCGGGGTAACTCCTTTGATTTTTTATCAACCGTTTGTCACTCCATCGGACAGCCCGATTCCGGTAGTCAAAAAGCGGCCACAAATCAGGTTGAACATCTCCCATATATGAATATCAGTCAGATTAGATTCGTTAATTAACAGACTGATTTGTGCAATGTAAAACGGACCCTTTCTGGTACTTTACAGGAGCCTGAAGCATTTCTTTTTAATACTATCTGGAAGATATAGGCATGTATTCATGGATATTTAGAAAAGGAGTTCATACATCGCCATCTCAATCATATAACAATTGCATAAATATACAGTCAGGAATGGCATATGATGGCCTTAAAAACACTTTTATCTACAATATAAGCAGATAATAGATAGTTCTGTCTTATCTGAATCTTTAGGCAGACCTGTATTACCGGTTTTGTAAAGAGGGCGGTTCCTTTGAAAATCAAGGGTATATCTCATCGTGTTTTCGCAAAAACCTAAGGATAGTTTCAGATTCATTCCACCGCCTATCAATCTCTGTCACCATATCATCTATAAATTGAATCTGTAGCAGGATCTTTTCAGTTAAACTGGCGTCACCGAATATCTCAGCATATCCTGTTAGTACTGCCAGAGGATTCCTGATACCATCATTAAGAATTGCTAGTTGGGCAAGATTCTGTTGTATCTGGAGTTCTGCGGCGTCCCTCTGTTTTTCAAGTTTCCGCTGGTCGGTGATATCCTGTCCCTGTGCGATGGTTGCCACCGGATTTTTCCTCTGGGCATCGTACAGGGTTGCTGAGTTCCAGATGACAGTTCTGACCGTTCCGTTCTTATGTGCAATATCAAGTTCTACCGTTTCCCATTTTACCCCGCTTGTGGTAGTCTCTATAAGACGCATTGACTGGGCTTTTTTGTCTTTCGGGAAGAGGATATCAAGATTTTTCCCAAGAACCTCTTTTGCCTGCCGACCGATAAGTTCTTCACATGAGCGGTTGAGACGGGTGATACGATAGAGTGGATCCCAGATAATAATTGGGACATTCGCAATGGCAAGCAGATTTTCAAGGTGTGAATTTGTCTCTAAAAGTGCGTCTTTTATTTTTTTCCGGTCAGTTATATCCAGATTTGTTCCGAAAATAATTTCTTTGCCATCATTGTGAACGATTTCGCCCTGAGACTGGATGTATCTTAGTTCACTGGTATCAGTACGAAATATCCTGATGTCGATATTATATGGCTCACCAGTCTCAATGAGACGGATAAAAACCTCATGCGCCAGAGTCCGGTCATCAGGATGAATAGCTGAAGATACCTCATCAAAGGTAGGGAGATACAGAGGAGGAAATCCAAATATTGATAATCCCTCATCTGAAGCAGAAAATACGTTATTTTCCTGGTTTAATGTCCAGTTGCCGATATGAGCGATCTGTTGACTCTGTTTCAGATTGATAAGAACTTTCTCCAGTTCTTTCTCTGAACGCCTCCGGGAGACCGCATAACGTATCTTGCTTGCCAGCTCAGCAAACTCAGACTTCGGATCCCCTGTCTTTTGCATATAAAAGTCAGCACCCCGATTGAGAGCCTCGATCACTACTTCTTCCCGCCCTTTCCCGGTGAAGACGATGAATGGTGTCGTATCTCCCTGTTCTTTGAGATGGGTGAGCAGACCGATACCATCCATCTTTGGCATATAGTAATCAGAGACGATAGCATCAAATGTTTTTTCTTTGAGGAGTAAAATGGCATCATCTGCATTTGACACCGTAGTGACGATGAACTCTCCGGTTTCGGCCAGATACAGTTGTCCAAGATTAAGGAGATCTGATTCATCGTCAACAAAAAGAATACTTATTTTATCTGTCATTACTGATTACCCGCATTTCGCCATTTCCCTGCCGGAACCCGGATTTCAAATTTCGCTCCTTCTCCTTCTTTTCCGGTTTCCCTGATGGATAAGCCGGTTATCGAGAGAATTTCCCTGGCCAGAAAGAGTCCGATTCCGGTATTTTTCCCGTAACCGTGATGAAAGATTAGGTCTTTCTCTCCCTCAGGGATACCAATACCATCATCTTCGCAGATGATGATAAGGGTCTCTTTTTTCTCTTCACTATAAAATCTGATATATGTACTACATTCTCCGTGACTAATTGCATTATTCACCAGCGTAGTGAATACCTTTCGAATTATCGGATCAGCATACACCTCCAGATCTTCTGTTACCCCATTATGTATCGTAAGTGTGCTTAGGGAAATTTCTTTCTTTGCAGAATCAATGATCTGATGTATCTGTAGCCATCCACTGGTAACGATTCCAAAATTCTCGTACTCATGGGTGAAACCGATTGTTGCTTCTATCTGGTCACCGGCCTCCTGGGCCTGGGAGATATAAGTGTGGATAGTATTTGGATCATCCTCTTTCAATGCCAAATCATGAAGGATATGCACAGCTGAGAGCTGATTAAAGATATCATGGCGGGTGAGGCTGGTAAGGAGCCTGAGCTTCTTATTTGATTCCTGCAATGCATCTTCCATCAGCTTTTTTTCAGTAATATCCCTGGTAAAACCCATGAACCGTGTGGGTGAGAGTTTCACTCCCTCAACATTCCAGTACCGAATACCCCCATCCTTATGCCTGAAAACAGATTCCCCCCTGGCACTGCCTTTTTCAGCCACCTGTATAAAATGCTGCATACCGTTTTCATAAGACTCTGGGGGAAGAAAATCAGAGATTTGCATCTGCAACAGTTCTTTCTCTGTATATCCCGTTATCTCGCAGGCTGCAGGATTTACTTCAAGATAATGTCCTTCCTCATCTGCGATAAAAACACCATCAGGTGCATTAATAATGTAACTCCTGAATTTTTCCTCGCTTTCCCGGATAGATAGGAGAAGGTTGTTCCGCTCATTCACGATCCTTGCAAGTCTGATGTTACTCGAGCTTACCTGGGCAATCAGGTGAATTAACCGGGTATAAAACTGCATCACCGAATTGACTGTTTTATGGCTCCATCGGGGCACCTGTTCAAGTGCGTTTATATATGCCTCCTCATCAAACCCGTACTGTCTCGCCTGTCTTTTAAATAGTGAATAATCAATCTCTTCGTCATCAAAAAAGAACTGACCCAGGAAGAGATTTCCAATATGGACTCCACCTATTGTAATAGGTGTTGCGATGTCCCACATATTGTTTTTACAGTGATAGAGTTTAAACGTTCCAGGTGTGATTCCCTGTGAAAGGTTGATATCACTCTCCTGGCAATGTTTGCAGGTTTCAGGGTGTACACGATGGAATTTTGTACAGATGTCCTGCCACCCGGTAGCAACAAGGACAATTCCCCTCCTATCAAGGATGGCAACGCCAATCCGTGTAAGCGAAAAGAAATCATTCATCAGGAGCTGAATCTCTGGTACATCAATAATCTGAGCCAATTCAAGAAGACCAATATCCCCGTCAGGAGAGAGAAGGGCCTGTAATTTTTCCTCTATCCTCGACTCATTCTCCCTGAGTTCGTTCTCCATCTCCTTTTGGGTGGTAATATCGATGAATGATCCGAATATACCCACCTGATTTCCCGATGTGTCATGAATAAGATTTACAGAGGTCGATAATACAATAGGCGTCATGTCACGGCGAATACCGGTGATTTCACCAGCCCACGACCCTGTCTCCTGAATACTGGTTGCGATATGTGTCGCATCATCCATGTCCTGCCAGTATGAGAACACAGATCTCCCAAGTACTTCGACTGGGTTATCCAGTCCCCAGATCCTGATAAAAGCCGGGTTAACAGAGGTTATTATCCCGAAAATATCTGCAATAACAATGCCATCGATTGAGGATTCTATGGCAAATTCTTTTAATTTGAGCGATTCTTCTGAACGCTTTTTCCCGGTGATATCCCGGATGGACTCTATGGCACCAACGATCTCACCCTGGACATTTTTAAGAAGAGTCGCCTTTACCCAGAGGTAGAGTTCCTTTCCCCCCGGGTGAGCCTTCTCTGTCTCTGCGGTAAGTGTATCGCCCTCTCTTCGTACATATGAATAGGTTTCTATTATGTCTGGATTCTGCATCAGAATAAGATCAATAAGGATTGGGCGACGTTCCCCATAGAAAGGGAGAGCATATTCATAATTTCCCTCTCCGACGATATCTTCTGCGAAAACACCGGTCATCTCTTCGATAGCTTTGTTCCAGATGATAACCCTGCCCTGATTATCTATCGCAAAGGTAGCATCAGGGAGGAAGTTTATGAGGTCAATAAGCCGCTGTTTTGTCTCTTGAAGTTCCTTCTCCACTTTTTTTCGCCCGGTGATATCAGTCGCTATCTCGAGCCTGACAAGACGCCCGTCGCTCCAGTGGATCGCCCGGTCCCGGCAATCATACCATCTGCCATTATTTGTGTTTAAAAACTCCCACTGGTACACACCAGTTGGTCCGGATTTATCAGTAAGCAGATGATTCGTGCAAGATGTGCATGGACCATCCTGCTCTCCCCGAATTGTACTATAACATTTCTTACCGATGACATCACCAAAAAGAGATCGACCCCGTCTGTTCACATACAGAAGATCGTGGGTATCCATATCAGCAACATATACCAGGGCATCAATACTATCAAGAATAGTGAAGAGTTGTGCCTGAACCTCTTCAATCATTATTTTATCCTTTCTTTCTGCTGGTTGAACAGTATCTGCCGATGATCCTGTCTCAACACGTTCTATCCTGTCATCTCTTTTTGTTTCTGATAATGGATCAAAAAAGACCTGGTAGTGTTTTCTGATAACCGAAAGAACTTTTTCTGAATCTGCCCATCGGTTGTCAAGCTGGGTGACCATATCATCAATCTGTTTTGTCTGTATCCTGACTTGTTCCGTCATCTTATGGTCTTCAAGCATATCCGCTAATATGGTTATGACTGTCAGCGGGTTTCGTATCCCATCATTCAGGACGGCAAGCTGAGCAAGATTCTTCTGAATCTGGATTAATGCAGCGTCTTTCTCTTGTTCCAGCCTTCTCATTTCGGTGATATCCTGGCCCTGTGCGATGGTTGCAATCAGAGTGAACCCGTCCTCTTCATACAGGGTCGCTGAATTCCAGAGAACTGTCCTGATACTCCCGTCCTGGTGCTGGACATCTATCTCAACCGTCTCCCACCTGACTCCATTAAGAGTGGTTTTAAACAGCCGCATCGAGCGTTCCATTTTATCAGGGGGAAACAGAAATTCAAGAGTTTTTCCGATAACTTCCTCTGCACTTCTCCCTATCAGAAGTTCAAAGGCATGATTGAGCCTGGTGATTTTAAAAGATGGATCCCAGACGATTATCGGAACATTAGCAACAGATATCAGACTTTCAAGATAAGCGTTGGTCTCCCGCATCTGTTGCTCCTGCAGGGTTAGTTTTTCAAGATGAGAGCGCAGTTCCTCCTCTGTAGCAGATATCTGTTCATATGCTGCGTACAACTCTTCATTCTTTCTCACCAGTTCATCACGATCCCGCTTACGATCCGTGATATCCCGGATAATACCTTCCACACCCAGTATCACCCCGTTTTTGTCCTGGTAATTGGTGCTGGTGACTGAAACCGGAATTATTGTTCCATCTTTCTTTTTTGCCATCTCCTCGTAATCAACAATCCTGCCCTCTTCACGAATCCGTTGCAGCATCTCGTTTCTTCCTTGTGGATCTACCCAAAAACTCTCAATATGTCTTCCTAAAATTTCTTCCAGTGAGTCATACCCGAGAATTTTCGTGGTAGAGGGACTGGCCATAATGATGATGCCCCTGTTGTCAGTCCGATAATAGATGTCCTCGATATTTTCTATCACCCCCCGGTACTTCTGTTCACTCTCACGGATCGCTTCTTCAGCCAGTTTTCGTTCAGTAATATCCCGTCCCTCAGCAAGAAGAGAGGCAACCGTGCCGTTGGCATTTATGATAGGTTTAAGAGAGAAGTCAATGGTGATGACATGGTCATTTGTACCAAGGACATCCACTTCGTACCGTACAAATTCACCATTTGCTGCCTTTATTATAGATTTTTGCAGTTGTTCCCGGATATCAGGTGAAATGGACCACCAGTGGATATCAGAGAATGATCTATTTGTGATATTTGCACGGATTAATCCCCCAAATTGCAAGGCAGTCTCATTTATTTCAATTATGGTCCCATCTGGTTCTAACAATGCGATAAACTGGGACGCAGAATCAAATATCGCCTGAAATCTGGCCTGACTCTCAATAAGCATCTCCCGGGAACGGACACTGACAAGATAACTCCCTGCCTGTGACGCCAGGCTCTCAAGTATGGTGCAGGTGGCAGGTGAAATTTTATGTACCGTATGTGATGCCAGATTCAGGATAGCAATTAATTCCCCTTTATACAGAAGGGGAATAGAAACAAGAGCTTTTATTCCTTCTATATCACGAATTGTATCTTTACCCGGTTGACGGATTTCTGAATATCGCCCAAAAAATGGAGTGCCGGTTTTTGCCCGCTGTACCTGTGGATCATCTGCATTTAAATGAGATATATGTTCGATAAACTGCGGTGATAATCCATAATATGCTATGACATCAAATGCACCGGTTTTTGAATCTTCCACATAAATACCACCACTGTCAATACCCTCTGTTCTGAGTGCTGCAAGAAGGATACTATCAAGTGCTTTGTTCATATTCAGGCATCTGCTCAGTGAGAGACTGAGATCATGTTGTATCAAAAGAGCCAGTTCAGATAGTTTCCAGTACGAGACGAGGAGGGTAACAACACCCGCGATACTAACAAAGAGACCAACGCGAATCAATACCTGGATAAGAATAGTAGTAGTAAGGATGTCTCCAGCCATCAGGACAACGTACCCGATAGAGAGAAGGCATGAGAAGAAAAATCCCCTCCATATGTAGAATACGCAGGCAAAGATTATCGGGAAATAAAAGAGATTCTGAAAGATGTTATCATACCCTGCCTGCACAGAATACAGACTGACAATTATGCTCGCGATAGTGGAAAGTATCAGCAATACTAATGGAAGGTACTTTGGAAGACTGGAATACTCACTGGTTATCTGATGCCACCATTCTGCGAATTTGCCTGTAGGTATCACTATTTTTCTCTCTATATATTAGTATGGTACCGTCTGCTCTTTTTTACTCATTCCGCTCCCTCTCGAGAAATACCGGGATTTGATATTTGTCATGGTATTATCAGGGAGAGATCAACCCTTTTATATACTCCATATAGGTGCATTCAGAGATTATCATGGGCTCTATTAAAACTATCATCCCATTGCAAAAAACCCGGTTATAGGATTTCTATGTTTCTCTCGGTATAAATAAGGAATGTTGATAGAAAAGTATCGTTCGTCTGGTTAAAAGTGGTATTATAGGAGATATTATCAATAAACCCGGCCCTCGCACCTCCTGCCAATAAGGGAAAGGTTGCCAGCAGGTGTATGTATGTATTCGTCAACTCTTGTAAGACTGATTGCATATCCGTCCCGGTTCTTTTGAGGGTCAGTAATTGCAGATAATTCAGATAAACATGCCAGACTTAAGACCTCCATATCTGTCATAAAAAAGAAAATGCCAATAATACATCTTTATGTTTATTAGAATAAAAATGAGAAAAAACGGCCTGAATACGATAATAAGATCTGTTATGCAATGCAGAATGGGTTCTGACAATCGAAGTGAAAAAAACAGTGTCTGTAATATCTGTAAGAATACACTCTCCCTGCACCACAGAGGGTAAGGCAGAATAAATGAAACGTTCTGCCATTACCAACATGCGATCTCATTAAAGAATCAGGAAATCTTATGAATCATGAGCCCACTTAAGAGTTTTGGTTCAAACCAGGTGGACTTTGGTGGCATAACATATCCTGCATCTGCTATCGCAAAGACAGTACCAACCCCGACAGGCTGCATCGCTATTGCTGCCACAAACTCCCCACTCTCAACCCGTGTCTGGAGATCTGCTAATGGACGTGCACCTCCAAGATACTGGAGCCGGGGATCTCCTCTCGGATCTGAAATTCCCAGCAGCGGGGTGAGGACATGATCCTGTAAATAGGCCACATCAAGTCCAGTGATGTTATCTGTACCAGGATCGCGCTGACGTGAACACTCATACCACTGTCCACTGATATACAGGTGCATTACATGGTATGAGAGTGGATCAGAATGTGGTTGTATCTGGTATGCCTTTAAATCAACATTCCCATAGGGGGATACGGTAAAAACGGCTCTGAGCGCATCAAGGAATGACTCATTCGTATATCCGTTCAGCTCAGAGAGAAGTCGTGAGTACCCATGCACCCTGACTTCATTGTCTGCAAAGAGAACTCCCATAAATCTGCGGGTCTCATCAGGAATGGGTCCATTGGCAGATCTCCGTTGTGCTACATTGACTGCTGACTTTGCCCGGTGATGACCATCAGCAATATAGAGGCCGGGAATCGCTGCGAAGAGGGACTCAAGTCTATCCAGAACCCCTGAATCTGTTATTGGATAGATCCGATGGATAGTGCCCTGCGGACCGCTGACCTCTGCAACCGGTTCTGATGCACTTCTGATAGTAGTATCTATGATTGCAGATACCTCCTCCTGAACCTTATAAAGGAGTACAACAGGGCCGGTATTTGCATTCACCGCGTCAATGTGCCTGGTTCTATCCTCTTCTTTTTCGTAGCGTGTCAGTTCATGTCGCCTGATGACACCTGATTCATAATCCTGTACATCAAGACAGCAACACAGACCGGTATACTGATCTGCACCCTGTATCACCCGGTAGATATAGATAGCAGGAACCGGATCAGAGACCATAATCCCTTCTGAACAGTAATTTTCAAACGTCTTTTTTGCAGTCTCATAGACCTCATCGGCATAGGGATCAGTATCAGGCATCAGGACGTCAGATCGGGAAATCCGTAAAAAACAGAGTGGATTCTCCTGTATCATCTCCCGTGCTTCCTCTTCATTCACCACATCATAGGGAACTGATGCAATCTCCTGGGCACGTCTGCCCGCCGGTCTTACTGCAGCAAATCGATAAATATGAACCATCGTCTCGACACCAGTAGGTTACAGATATTCCCCTGACCCTATATTATAGCAGTGACAAACATGGATCCTGCATTGGTACAAACAACATTTCATATCAGACGGATGCAGGCTTTAGATATCCCTGCAATTTTGTTGATAGAAGAAGAATCTTTCCCCGATCCCTGGGGAGCGGAGGTGTTGCAGGAGACGATAGAGATGTTTCATGCCACCAGCTTTGTTGCAGAGATGATGGGAAGCATAGCCGGATTTATCATCTGTGGAATAGAAGATACCAGTGAAGAACTATATGGGCATATCTGCAATCTTGCAGTAACAAAACGTCACAGAAAAATCGGTGTTGGTCGTGATCTCGTCAAACGTGCTGAACATCAGCTCATCGTCAATTTTGCAACCGCATGTCAGCTCGAGGTCAGGATCTCAAATACTACTGCTCAGGCCTTCTACAGACAACTTGGGTACCAGCCGGTATTTCAGTTAGGATCCTATTATGCAGATACCGAAGATGCCCTTGTCATGATGAAATGGTTTATTAATAAACCATAATGAGAATTGTTTCCTGCATCACTGCAAGGTGTGTAATGAAAACTACTTTATCTCCCCTGCCTGATATGATACGACATATGAAACCAGATGCATATCTCCTTCTCATAAGCATCCTGTTTATCAGCTTCCTATCGGTTATCCCGGCAACTGCAGAGGATACCTATTCGGTTATTCCTGATATTCCTATTGCCGAACTTACTCCGCTCAGCATTGAGACCGCTCCCTCAGGAGCTCCCGGATCCCCTTTTTTTACCGGTTATACACTAACAAACACCGGCAACCGCCCTTCAGGTTCATTTATCATTCAGATGTACCTTTCACCTGATGTGAATGTAACAACTGATGATCTTCTCATCTGGGAGAAGAAAGAAGGGTTCTTCTCAGCTGGCGATACAAAATACAATACATACATACGGGATTTACCAGGTGAGATAACACCGGGAACATGGTACCCTGCTCTCTTTATTGATGTATCTGAGCTGGTCCCGGAAAAAGATGAAGCAAATAATGTCATTACTGGTGAACCAGTACAAATAACCAAAGAATTCAACCGCCCTCAGGCGTTTTACAACACAAAAATCGGCGACCTCATTTATAGGTACACAAACAGAGAACGAAATTTTTACCGGCTGACTCCCCTTACCTATGATGATGATCTCGCTCTCGTTGCACAGGACCACAGTGATGATATGAGTACACGCAATTTTTTTAACCATATCAATCCTGATAACGAGAACCCCTCTGACAGGGCGAAACGTCATGGATATGAGTCGAGCAGAGTGACTGAGACCGGGGATACCGTACATGGAATAGCAGAAAATATCATTAAGGTTCCGGTTGGTGAGACCAGCAATTATGGATACGTTGATCAGGATGATATCATTGCTGTTGCAGAACTGATGCTTGACTCCTGGATGCACAGTTCTGATCATAAGGAGAATATTCTAAATCCACATCTTAGAAAAATCGGTATTGGTGTTTCGTTTGACGGGACACGATACTATGCAACGCAAAATATGATATAGTGTGAAATGATGCCATATCTAAACCGATTCGAAGAGATAAGTCAGGGAAGGCTTCCCATACGAAATCCAGTCACCGAAGAGATGATCCACACCATTGCAGAGACTGCAGGGATACGATACGGTCAGACCATCTTTGATATCGGATGTGGAAACGGGCATCTCATCTGTACTCTTGCACAACGGTATGGCATAACCGGGTATGCAATAGATTCTGATCCTGACAGCTGCCTCAGGACAACCGAATGTATCAGAAATACCAGAATCAAAGAGACGATACAGGTCATATGTGCAGATGCTAAAGTATGGCAGCCACCAGATGGGATTATCCCTGACAGTATTATTGCCGCAGGGGTGAGTCATATCTGGGGAGATGTTTTTTCAACACTTGAGGCTCTTGTATCTCTTGCATCTCCTGATACATCACTTATCATCGGTGACCGGTACTGGCGCCATGATATTGTCCCCCATGAATTCGCAGCCCAATGGATATGTGTACAATCTGAGTATGCCATTTGTCAGTATGCAAGAGAACTGGGATACCTTCTCACCGGGATTGTTCGTGCAACTGAACAGGATTGGGACAGATATGAAGGGGCAATCTGGCAAGAGTGCTATCACTGGATCCGGAATCATCCTGATGATTCACATACCGATGAAATGTTGGAGTATCTCTATTCGATTCAGGATGAGTATACTGCATATGGTCGTGAACATATGGGATGGGCACTCTTTCTCTTTCAGCCGATGCCAATGGTTTGATAGCAAAAATGGAGATGGCGATTTAAAAATAACGGGATAGTAATTATATCGTGAATTTTTCCATCCGCTGTATCAGGTGGTCGGAATCTCCCTCTGTCTCCTGAATGGCAGCATCAATCTCTTCTACAGCTGCATTTGTCTCCTGGGCAAGGGATGAGAGTTCCATTATCAGGTTGAGATTCTGATTGGTAAGATTCATCCCTTTCTCACTCATAGAAACAACATTCGTTGCAACCATAGCCTGTCTCTCGATTGCCTTGGCAATCTCTTCCATATCAATGGTTACCTGGTTTGAACCCTCAACCATGATGTCGAGTGCTTGGATGGTCTCATTAACACTCTCAACCCCTGAGGTTATCTCAGTATTTGCAGACATGATAGCCTGAGCAGTCTTCTCACTACTGTTCTGAATAGCTTGTATCACTTCATCAATGTGATTCGTAGCTTTCCGTGCATCTGCGGCAAGGTTCTTTACTTCTCCGGCAACAACCGCAAACCCACGCCCTGCGTCACCAACCCGGGCAGCCTCTATGGCAGCATTGAGTGCCAGGAGATTTATTTGTCCGGTGATGTCATTAATCATCTTAACGACTTTATTTATCTCCTTTATCTGCGTTTTTAACTCTTCCATGTCCCGGACTGTCTCTGAAGCAATACTCTCGACGGCGCCCATTCGTTCATTTGCCTCCTTGCCGAGGATCTGTGCATCATTTCCTTTTGAGGCGACTTCACGTGAATGACTTAATACTTCCTGGCTGGTACTGAATATTTCTTCATTTGATGCTGAAAGTTCTCCAATCTCGTTTGAGATGTCTTCAATCTGAGAGAGGAGGCTGTGGCCAAGATCTGCTGATACCTGTGCAGTCTCAGCAACTTTCTGTGAAGCATGTGCAATATCATTGGATCCAACACTGATATCCCGCATCCTTACTTTCACCTTATCAATTACACTGTTTACTTCTGTGAGAGCTTCCATAAGGGCTTTTGCAGCGCTATTGTAATCATGTTTCACAGATACCAGGGGATCTTTGTCTGCAATGGCAGCCTGTTTTGTGAGATCTCCTGCAGCGAGTTGCTTTAAAATCGTACCCAGTTCATCTGCACTTTCTGAAAGAATCTCATTTCGTTCCTTTGATTCTGTAACCAGGCGATTAATCTCCTCTGCTTTTCTGATATCCTCTGTCATATCCTTGTATGTCGCCATAATGCTGGTGACTTCATGGTTTTTATCGAGCAGAGGTATGATATCCTGTTCAATATAATGAATACCATTCGGGAATTCAACAGTAATATTTCCTGTTGCAGCTTTTTTCGTCTTGAGAGCTTCCTTTAGACCGTGACCGGATTTATCAGTCACACGAAAATCCCGTGCAGTCATCTTCATAAGATCTTTCTCATGATACCCGCTCATCTGAATAAATGACTCATTTGGTTTGAGGATATGAAGATCCAGATTCAATAACAGGATGGGGAGCGGATTTTGATTAATCATCATCATCTCCTGATGCTGGAGTTCTAAAATCGTCTCCATCCTCTGTTTTAGTTCTATTTCTGACTTTTTCCGCTCTGATATATCCCTGATTGTTGCCATGACGACTGATCCCGCAGCAAGGGTCAGCCTGACAAAGACCATCTCTATCTCAACCTGGTTGCCATCAATCTGATTTATGGTCATCTCACAGACCTGACGCACTCCTGATAATGCACCCTCAAGATATCTGTTAATCATATCTTTGGAAGAACTACCATCTGGTTGTTTTAACGGGAAAAAATCTGAAAGAGGTCTGGAAATGACCGAAGTATCTGAATTACCACCAACCAGTGAATATAATTGTGCATTGCATTCTATGATGATACTCTCATCAATGAGGAGAATGGCATCATATGATGAGTCTATCATTGAACGGAATTTCTTCTCTTCCTCAAGTCGGCGCTCTACAGCATGTTCCCGTTCCCGCCGAACTTCAGAATCACGAATCTCACGCTCAATCGCCGGGAGAAGACGTACCATATTTCCTTTAATAAGGTAATCATGCATTCCTGCCTTCATCATCTCAACGGCAGTCTCTTCCCCTATCTCTCCGGATATTAAAATAAAGGGGATATCCAGATTTTTTGCATGATACATCTCAAGTGCATCAAACCCATTGAAGTCAGGAAGAACATAATCACAGAGGATAATATCCCATCCTCCCTCTTCTAACGCTTTTCGATACGATTCGCGATCTTCAACCAGGGTATATTTAAGATCCTGGTATCCTTTTGTTAATTCATGCTTGATGAGATACGCATGATCAACGTTGTCTTCCACATGGAGTACATGTAATGTCGGCATTCCTTCATAGCTCCCTTCTCAGTCAGATAAGATACACAGTCCATATCACTACCCGCATCGGTGATACCATCCTAATGAATCTATCTGTTACCATGCTACTGAAAAGAATATAAATCAGATCTTTTTGCATAATCCCTTAAATATGTTGCATTTCGTCAGTAACAGATACACTTTTCTTATGAGTAGTTAATGAGTTATATTGATAGTATAGCCCCTTTATCGTTGTACCCCTGCAATATGGTATAACCGGCAGGATGAAAGTCATTCAAATTTCATATCAGACATTCAATTTTCACCATATCTTCATCATGCCTTCCATCTTTTACCCGGCCATCGTACCCAAAAAACAAAAAGATCCTTTCAGGGGATTCTTTTTAGAGAGATGAAGAATGCCTTTATGCAAAAAGATAAAACCATAAGAAAACCAAGAAGCTACTAATCCATGACAATTGAGATAGTTGAGTTTGAGCTCGCAGAACAACACTTTGCCATGGATATTCAAAATGCCCGTGAAATAGTTGAGATGCTCCCAATAACACCGATTCCCCATGCTCCGGTACATGTGACCGGGATGCTTAATCTCAGGGGCGAGATAACCACTATCATTAATATTCACTCAATATTGGGCATTCCCCATCTGCGAGAGCGTCAGGATCAGAAGATTGTTGTTCTGGTTCCGGATGTAACTGATGGTGCAAATGTGGGGATTATCGTTGATGATGTCCAGAATGTCAGGAACGTTGATGACCATGATATCAATCACAATTCATCTGATATTGATAATGATATCATGAACCGATATATCAAAGGTATCATCAAAATCCAGGGTGATGAAGAGGCATCCCGTATTGATGACCAAAGCGGGATACATCATCTTGCACAAGATTCTTTTGATGTGACACATTCAGGTTCAGCAACAAAACTCCTTATCTGGATCGATATTGAGAAGATTATTTTGGGAATAAACGAGAATTCCCCATCCACATAACCAACAAAGCATGTGAGTCTGGCTTATTATCCTCACCTGTATCATCCAATTACAGTTGTATTCCTTCATTTTTTTTCGCGAAACCAGATTTTTTGTATACTGCTGATGCTATCAAGTCACGCCATAGATATCCGGGTTCCCTTACTATTTCTGATGAATCAGATTTGTCACTGGTTTATTATTGCACCTGGTAACGGTGGGTAACTATAAGGCATCGTTATCAGAAATACTCACAGAAGAACCTGTAATCGGCGCAAAACAGATGTTTTTTATGAATTTGAACTTTTTAATATACATCAGAAAAATCTGATACCTCTTATCACTCTTCTGGTATTTAGAAAAAAAGGCCGTGTCGATTTTTCAAGTGATATTGCCGATTATGGTTTTATTCCTTCCATCAATCTTTGAGGTGGTGAAACGACATTTTTTGATAACTGAATTGTTTTACCGCAGAGGGACGAGAGAGACCGTTTTATCCTCAATACTATTACTGATTGAACGGTTGTAATCACAGAGATTATCAGAGTATTTGACACCTGGTCCCCCCCTCTGTGTTCCTTTGCGGTTGGAATTCTTACATTGATATTAATCATTGTCAATATGAAAGCCAGAATGGTATGTAATTACACCCTGCCTGAACATGATGATAGTATCACTTGTTTTTCAGACAGAGCCAAAAAAACAAGAATAAACAAAACAATAAAAAATTAACGAAACAAAAAAAGGGGAAATCGGGGGTGAAACTTACATCATGCCGGGCATTCCGCCCATGCCACCCATTCCGCCCATACCACCCATTTCATCCATGCCACCCATATCAGGTGCAGATGACTTGGCTGATGCGATGATATCGTCTATTCTGAGGATCATGATAGCAGCTTCTGCTGCACTGGCAATTGCCTGTGTCTTGACACGCAGTGGCTCAAGGACTCCTTCTTTTGCCATATCTGAAGGCTTACCCTCAAAGACGTTCAGACCTGTAGTCTTATTTCCTGCTTCATGTGAAGCACGGAGTGCCACAAGCATATCAATAGGATCGAGACCTGCATTCTCTGCAAGAGTCCGTGGTATTATCTCAAGTGAGTTAGCAAACGCTTCAATTGCAAGCTGAATACGTCCACCAACAGTTGCTGCATATTCACGAAGTCTTAGTGAGAGTTCTATCTCAGGTGCTCCGCCACCGGCAACACATTTCTTGTCCTCAAGAACAACACCAACGACACGAATTGCATCTTCCATGGCACGGTCAAGTTCTGCAACAACATGCTCAGTTCCTGCACGGATGATAAGTGAGACCGCTTTCGGGTTCTTACAGTCTTCAACAAAGATCATCTCTTCACCAGAGACTTTACGTTCCTCAACAATCCCTGCTTTTCCGAGTTCAATGTCACCAATCGCATCAATGCTTGATACAACTGAGGCACCGGTTGCACGGGCAAGTTTCTCCATGTCACTCTTCTTGACACGGCGTACTGCAAGTATCTTTGCTTTTGAGAGGTAATGCTGGGCAATGTCGTCAATCCCCTTCTGACAGAAGACGACATTTGCACCTGATGCAATTATCTTATCAACAATGCCCTTTATCATCCGTTCTTCTTCATCAAGGAATGCCTGAAGCTGGTCCGGACTTGTGATGTTTATCTCTGCGTCAACTTCGGTCTTTTTGAACTCGACTGCTGCATTGAGTAGGAGTATCTTTGCATTCGATACTTTTGCAGGCATGCCAGGATGAACACGTTCCTTATCGATGATCATGCCTTCAATTATCTCTGAATCTTCAATGGATCCGCCAACTTTCTTCTCGATCTTAATGTTCTCGATATCAACGGTTCCATCTTCCTCAGCGACCATGCTGACAGCCTTGACGACAAGAGCACAGAGTTTCTCTTTTGATGCCTCTGCACCCTTACCTGTCATTGCCGTCTCTGCTATTTTCTTAAGGATGTCTGTATCCCCTGGTTTTACATCGATAGCAAAACTCTTGAGGAGTTCCTGTGCCTTTATTGCTGCCTGACGGTATCCCTGTGCAATGACTGTCGGGTGGACATCCTGCTCAAGAAGATCTTCAGATCTCTTTAAGAGTTCTCCTGCAATAACAACCGCTGTGGTAGTTCCGTCGCCGACTTCATCATCCTGAGTCTTTGCAACTTCTACCATCATCTTTGCTGCCGGGTGCTCGATATCCATCTCTTTGAGGATTGTTACACCATCGTTGGTGATAACGATATCACCGATGGTATCAACGAGCATCTTGTCCATTCCCTTAGGACCCAGAGTGGTCCTGACTGCATTTGCGACTGCCTTTGCTGCAGTGATGTTCATTCCCTGTGCATCACGGCCACGTGTCCGTGAACTACCCTCTTTTAGGATATATATAGGTTGTCCTCCAAGTTGTGTAGACATGTAATTTCTCCAATTGTGCATTAACGTGGGTCAGGGGGTCTATATATAAGTTTGGGGAGTGATCATCTCGATCAGGTCTTCTGCTTCCTCAAGATGTAAAAGAGTCTCCTCACCAACAACCAATGTTTTTCCGACTCGCCGCTGTCGGTTATCATCTGTTGCAACACACATCGCATGCATCCCTGTCACTTCAGATATATTGCCAATGATTTCAGCGCGCCTGATGATTTTTTGAGCCCTGCCATATCCCGTCAGAATTGTTTGATCGTCATATACAATCATCGCCTGAAAAGGAGCCCGATGCATGGCATGGAGTTTCAGACCCAGGTCAGAAAGAACCTGTGCAAAGGCCGCATCCGTTTCATCGGCCCGGATATCAGTTCTCCCTTCAAACTGCGAATCATAATCCAGGAGTTCTATCGATTCAATAACTCCATGGTCAAATGTCTCCTCAATTTTTATTGCGATCTCTATTGTTGTCCCCATGCCTGATTCGTACTTGGATATTGTCCGTCGTGAAACCCCGAGCATATGAGCCATATCGCCAAGGGAAAGATGATGTGTCTCCCGCAACTCATGAAACCGCTCTCCTGATATATTTACATACAATCCACCTGGTGAGGCATATATGAGCGGGGGAGATTCTTCAACAAAAAAGTCGTGAAGTGTGGCATAGTTTATGGCATATATTCCGTATCTGACATAGACTGCTCCACGTTCCAATTCTGTATCACGTGCCCTCTCCCCAATAATGAGGGGAGAACCACTAATGTATCGTGCAATCTGGTCAAGATCAAATGCAATCTCCTCACTAACGCTATCGATATGAGAGACAACCTTCATAATGATGATTTCTTCTCCATTACTTGCAACGATGTCAAAGGATTTTGGACGCATTGAGAATTGCTCTGACACCTGAAAACCTGCAAGCAGCATCACGCTGATAACATTGTTGAGGAGACGTTCCTGAGACATAGGCCTTTGATAGCATTAGGAGAGAAGCAGTAATGAAGATGTAGGTTTCCTGATTGTGGTACCTGACACAAAGAGAGATAATGCCTACTGATGACATACTCTCTTCACAAGCCTCGTGCAGTTGGACATTCATGGCACCTCTGCGTTACAGAGAGTCTGATTATCTGTCCCGTAAATGGATCAATCCAAATCGTGAGTACTGATGTATACTGCTCTCTTTTAGGAGGTGATGCTGTGTGAGAATCCGGATAGTATACAGGTAAAAAACCCTCTGTATCAGGGAATGGTATTTCCTGCATTGCCGGCGAGCAGGGTACTTTCGGATAGACAAGAAAGATAATGCAGAGGTTAGCAGTACTATAGAAGAATTCCATGCAGTCCCTAATACATCTACAACTCCCAAAGGTGTAGAATCTATGAATGTATACAAAACAGGTCGCAAATGCAACGAAATATTACATCTTAATATTTAAAACTTCGCAAAAATCAATGAAACTGCTTTTAAAGGAACATTTGCATGTTTATTGGCATTGATGACACTGATTCTGCTGACGGTATGTGCACGACGTATCTTGGCGCACTCCTTATCAGGAACCTGGAAAAAGAAGGAGCAGATGTCAGACGGGCGTTTCTCATCAGGCTTAATCCTACTGTCCCGTACAAGACACGGGGCAACGCAGCTGTCTGCATTGAGGCATATGGTGATTGTGACCGGATATTTGCCACTACATGTGATCTTGTCGAACAGTACGCAGAGTTTTCATGTGAAAAGACGAATCCCGGTGTTGTTATAGCAATGGAACGCGGACCGGTTTTTTGGTATGAACGATGTGTCAGAGAGTATGTAACAATACAGGAGGCTCTTTCTCTCATCACCGGCAGAGGCATGATCTACCGTGGATGGAAGAACTGCCGTGGTCTCATAGGTGCCTCAGCAGCTGTTTCTGCAGATCTATCTGACTCCACCTGGGAAGTGATTGCCTACCGAGAGGAAGAGCGACTGAAAACACCCCGGCAGATAGATGCTGTAAGTATCTTTTCAGCGGATGCTGCGACCCGTCCACATACCTGGGATTCAGTTGATCACAAGAATCATGTGGTGGTATGTGTCCCGCACACACCAGATCCGGTTCTCTATGGAATTCGTGGTGAGAGCCCGTTTTTCGTTTCACAGGCTGCAGGATCGATATTATCAGAACCTATTGGAATATCACAGCTGTGGTGCACGAACCAGGGAACTGATTCCCATCTGATACCCGGGAATATCGGGCATCTTATAGAAGGTTCATCTTATTTCCTCACCGGTACTGTCACCTCACCTCCTCATACCGGAAGGGGAGGGCACGTCACATTTAGCATAACTGGAAAACAAGACGCCGGATCCGACAAAGAAGATACTATCACTTGCATTGCATATGAACCAACGAAAGGGTTTCGGGATGCTGTACGGGCGCTCATTTCCGGTGATCTGATATGTGTTGCAGGAAGTTATCTCAGAGGGAGCATAAACCTTGAGAAATTTCAGCTTATTGTTCCTGCCCGCCACCAGGTTTTGGAGGCACCAGAATGCCCGGCGTGTTTGCGCCTGATGACCAGTGCAGGAACAAACAAGGGATACAAGTGCCGCAGGTGTGGATGCAGGAGAAATGATCCGGTCATTAAAGAGATGGAGAGGCACATCAGCCCTGGCTGGTACGAAGTCCCACCAATTGCGAGACGACACCTCTCTCGACCACTTATCCGTGATCTTCGCGATTGAGCACCATGAGCACCCATCCAGATAATAACTAGTAAGATCTCATAATTCTGGTAATGCCTGTCGTACAGATACATATGGGAAGAGGAAGGACAACTGAACAGAAACGAGTGGTTGCACAACAGATAACAGATATAATTGCAGAGCAATTTCATGTATCTCCCGATATGGTGACCATCCTCTTTTCTGAATTGGAAAAAGACCAGATAGCAAAAGCAGGTGTCCTCTTCTCAGATACATAATTTTCATCTGATAGAGCGTTCCTGGCCGGTGTGAAAGGTCCAGTTTACAAGAATTATTTCTTGGATTAGCAGTTACCAGACTATCCTATCTGGTTTATATGGAAGGCCTGAGTACTTACCATCAGAGGTTAAAGAAATACGCATGGAATGTGGCGATCCTGTCAGACAGGTGCATCTGGCCCCGGGGATGAGTGTCGATGAACTTCTCAAAACTATCGGGAATGCCGGTGCATATAACGGGGGGGCAATAGCAAAGGCAGCACAAATCTACCAGACAATGCTTGAGGATGCTGATACAACCACGTTTATAGGGCTTGCAGGAGCGATGGTTCCTGCCGGTATGGGAGGAATCATCAGTGATCTTATCAAAGACGGTCATGTCGATGTTCTGGTCTCGACCGGAGCAAACCTTACTCATGACGTCATTGAAGCAATTGGCTGTCATCATTACCGGGGTTCTGCAATCTGCAATGATATAGAACTCCGTCATGACGAGATAAACCGGATCTACGACATTTATCTTCCAAATGAGGCATTTTCCAAATTTGAGGAGTTCCTCCAGGAGACCTATAGTAATCTTTCTGACGGCTCCGTTTTGTCTATTTCACAACTGATGAGGTTTCTCGGCGAGAACCTTGATTCAGGTATATTATCTACTGCAGCAGCGCATGATGTTCCGGTCTTTTGTCCGGCAGTACAGGACTCGATGATAGGACTTCAGTACTGGTTATATGCACAGACACACCATGTAACCGTGGATGCATTTGCTGATATGACACAGATAATTGATATCTGTTTTAATGCAAAACGAGCAGGAGCCCTTTTCATTGGAGGAGGAGTACCCAAAAATTTCATCCTTCAGAGCATGCTCATGACCGAAAACGGATTTTCGTATGCAGTTCAGCTGACCGGAGACCGACCTGATTTAGGTGGACTCTCTGGTGCTACCCTTGATGAAGCACGTTCATGGGGAAAAGTTGAGGAGGACGCAGAGACGATGACCGTCTATGGAGATGCAACAATTACACTCCCGCTTCTTGTTGCAGCCGTTCTGGAGCGGATACAATGAGTGATCTCATTCTTGCTCTTGACCTCACCGATGCAAAAAAGGCAGTAGATCTAGCAAAAAAGACTGCTCCCTTTCTTGATGCCATTAAAGTCGGGTATCCGCTCATTCTTGCAGCCGGCCTTGCGGTTGTCGATGACCTGCTTGCCTGTGGGTTACCCATCATTGCAGATTTCAAGGTTGCTGATATCCCAAATACGAATTATCTCATTGCAGAACAGGTATTTAAATCAGGGATTTTTGGTATTATATGTCATGGTTTTACCGGCTCTGATTCGATAACTGCCTGTGTTGATGTGGCACACGATGCCGGGGGTGAATGCTATGTGGTCTGTGAGATGAGTCATCTGGGTGCAGAAGAGTTCTTCCATCACGGTACTGCTGAAAGGATAGCGGCTCTGGCAACCGGATGCGGTGCAGATGGAATTATTGCTCCTGCTACGAGACCTGAACGCACACAGATGTTGCGCGAGATTATCGGGTCAAAAAAGATACTTTCCCCTGGTGTTGGTGCTCAGGGTGGTGATGCTGCCAGTATCTCTGCATTTGTCGATGGAATTATCATCGGCAGAGGGATTTATGAAGCAGAGGATCCGAAAGCTGCTGCTGCCAGGTATGCAATGGCCTGCCGATGATGAGTTGAGTCGATCTGAATGGTGATGAACCCTATGAGTCAGCTGAGGCAGGCTGCTACCACCAAAAAATCTGGTCCTCTCCGGATATCATCAGTTTACGATGGTTTTTTTACATAATCGCACTGATAATGTTGTATGATATGGAGTGAGGAGCAGCTACAAATTTCCCGGAACTATTCTTCCTTACAGGATGTGCCGGTAACAGAACGCCGATATAAATGTCACACCTGTCATCTGGTTGTTGATACGGTTCCCTGTCCAAAGTGTGGTGAAGAACATCTAGAGATCATGTGCCCGCTTGATCACTGCAACTGTTCTCACGAGATTATTACTGATATTGAATATTGCCCCCTCTGTGGAGCGCCAATCTGCCCTATCTGCGGATCGCATGATGTCATACAGATAAGCCGTGTCACCGGGTACCTGCAGGATGTTTCGGGCTGGAATGCAGGAAAACAACAGGAACTGAAAGATCGGAAACGATATACTGTTGTATGAGAATTTTCACCACAAAAGACACTCTTTTTATCAGAGGAAAATGGAGAGCGGCAAGCACCGGGGTGTCCGGGGGAATCAGATCTGTGACCACTCTTCTGAACCATACTGTGCCACAGGATTTCTCGTCTTCACCAGAACTCAGGATATCCCACCTTGCAGAACGAAAGGGATTTGACCCGGCAGGAACATTTGGGCTCCTGACAGCAGTCCCGATGAAGTTTCTCTGTATCGTTCAGATTGAGAAGATAACTGCATGTATAACGGCCGGAGCAACCCATCCGGATCCTGGCGGATACGGAACTATCAATATCATTATCTGTGCTGACGCTTTTCTCACTGATGCTGCTCTTCTTGACGCCATCATCACAGTAACCGAAGCAAAAACGAGTGCAATGAGACAGAGTGGGTATGACTCATGTGGAACCCTGACTGATGCTGTCATCATAGCATCAGATATCAAGGGCAGTCATTCTGATATGCACAACTATGCCGGGAGTGGAACTGCCATTGGGGCATTGATAGATAAAGCTGTTCGGTTTGGTGTTTTTGAGGCTCTCAATCGGTTTAATGGCATCACACCCTGTACGTACCCGGCTTACTTTATCTACAGTTCAATCGGTGGTGGACACTGGTTTGAATGGAAAAGGGGCCCCTGCGAATATTATCCCTGTCATTTTGCAGGGCAACGATGTGATTACTGTTATTGTCCTCTCTATCCCTGCGAAGATGAGACCCTTGGAGAATGGGTCAAAAGCATTTCAGGTACGGACCGGGTATGGAGTTGTGCCAGGTGTATCCTGAATCACCAGCCGGTAGTGGTCGATCACCTCAAAAAGTTTCCTGAAGCTGGAATTACTGAGCTGAAACATCTCCTCTTTCAACATGGCCTTCCATCACGTCAAAAAAATCCTGGAACATTGCAGAATGCAAATAAAAGTCAGGATACACCAGTATAAAAATCCCAGGTTGAAGCAGGCTGAATACTTTCACCCTGCAGGGTGCACTCTTTATCTCCTGTCGGTAAGATGGTAATGTGGAGATGTAATATGGAACCATCTGATGTTATACACAGGATCTCCGTGAAATTTGCTTCAAAAGGTCATTCCATTGACCAGAAACAACTAACCGAGAGACTGAACCGACTTACGAATGAATTTGGCATTCCCCTTCCTGAAGCTGAACGGACACTAGTGAGTGACTATTCACGCCAGTTTGGAATTGAAGAGGTTTTTTCCGCTGCTGCCGCATCAGAAAAGGGCAGTCCTGCTGATATAACGCCGATGGCGGGATTAGAACCTGAGATGTGGGTGAACCTGGAAGGAGTCGTCACTGTTATCTTCCCGCCACGTTCTCCCTCAATTGCACAGAGTGGAGTTTTGGCTGATAAAACCGGATCAGCAAGATTTACCATCTGGGCGCGGTCAAATGCACCACCGGTAGAAGTTGGGAAGTGGTACCGGTTCGAGTCTGCAGTAACTGATGAATATAATGGTCAGATAAACTTCAAAGTTCATTCAGGAACGACAATCACGCCTCTTTCTGATGATGAGATACCAGAGGAAACTCCGGTTCCCATCAAAGACCTTACCGAGGGACTTTGTACAGTTGAGGCAAAGGTAACAACTCTCTTTCCCCCGCGTTCCCCATCGATTGCACAGAGTGGTATTCTTGCTGATACTACCGGGACTGTTAACTTTACGATTTGGGCAAATGCCGGTCTGCAGGAACTCAAAGAAGGATCAACATACCTGATACGTCATGCCTTTGCTGATATCTATAACGGGCGGTTGGGACTGAAAGGACAGCAGGGAACCATCATTGTACCGGTCTCTGATGCGTCAGTGATAACCACTCCGGTATTGGTAACTCCTATTGGTACTGCAACTAGTGGCATCGTTACTATTGAAGGTAAGGTAGTCTCCTCATCAAACCCTCAAACAGAAGTACTACGCCAGACTGGCGCTATTGCTGATAACAGTGGGGCTATCAAGTTTACCATCAGGACTGCTGATGAATCTGAAACACTTGAGAATGACACCTGGTACCGGATTGAGGGAGCTGTCATTGATCAGTACCGTGGAGCCTTAAACCTTAGAATCGCAAAAGATACCCGGGTTACGGTGATTCATGAAGATCGGACTCTTGAACCAACGTTCACTTCAATTGCAGCAATTACCCCGGGAGTCTGGTGTGCGAGAGTAAAAATGGTCCAGGAATGGGAGACGACTCATGACCGTATGCTGCAGGCAGGAATTGTTGGTGATGAGACGGGTACCATCAGGTTTGTGACCTGGCAGGATCCAATGGCAGAACAACTCAAACCAGATACAGTCTATCGGATATACTGGGCTGGTGTCGATGAATTTAATGGACAGCTCTCACTTACGCTATCTGGTGCAGTACTGATTGAAGATAGCGGGGATATTGAGGTAAAATCAGATAACCAGGAGATATCCGGAGCTCTTGTTCATATCTCACCTGGTTCCGGTCTTATCAAACGATGTCCGGTTGAGGGGTGTGGGAGAGTGCTTTCGCGACAGAATTTCTGCCAGTTGCATGAATTTCAGCCAGGTTTTACCTATGACCTCAGAATCAAAGGGTGGGTTGACAATGGACGGCAGACATGGGATACCATCATCGGGTGTGAGGTTGTTGAACAACTAACCGGGATGTCAATCAGTCAGGCACAGGATATGGCAGAGAATAATCCACTCGGGCCTGAAACCGTATTTTATCATCTCTATGAACTTCTCCTTGGACGCTATTTCAGGTGCAACGGGCGTGTCATAGAAAACCGGCTCTTTATACGGAGTTGTGAATTTTTATCAGTCAGTCAGAAACGTCTTTTTGATCTGATTAATCGTGCTGCAGTAACTGATAGTGAGGATAACCCCCCATCTGCATCATCATCCACCCCGGCACCTGCACCAGGTAGTGGTACGCCTTCTCCTGAAATCAGGGAACAAATCAGGGATACCGATGGGGCAGATGCCCATACAAAGGTATCTGAGCATCCGAAATCAGTACCCCCACCAGATGCTGCGGCACAGCAGGGTGGATCTGTAAAAAACCAGCCTGAAACCCTGTACAAACCAGGTAATACTCATGCCTATGTAGCTGAACCAGAAGATGATTATGATACTGAACCGGATGATACAGAATACGATGATGAACTCAGCGAATCCTACCAGGAGGATGAGTAAATGGCGACACCAGGCACTGCAATAAACCGCCGATATGAACGTGAACCGGCACGGCGTGTTTTTGCAGCAGAACTCAGAGAAACAACCTATCAGTTTAAGGACGGGACTGATGATATGAGCCCCTCATATATTCTTCTCCCAACCGGACAACGGTGCAACCGAGTGTTTATTGTCGGAACTCTGACCGAAAAGAGACGTTCCGAAGGTGAGAATCTTTTTTATAAGATTCGGATAGTTGATCCTACCGGCACGTTTTTCATATCGGCAGGAAGCTACCAGCCTGAAGCACTACAGCAGATTTCATCTATTGAACCTCCTGAATTTGTAGCGGTCATTGGAAAACCAAATCTTTTTGAGTCACCTGACGGCAGAACGCTTGTATCTGTTCGGGCTGAATCAATCACCAAGGTCGACAGGGCCGTACGTGACTGCTGGATCTTAGACACTGCTGAGCGGACCCTTGAGAGAATCGAAGCGACAGAAGAGACCCCAGACCGACAGACAGCACAGACAAAATATCCACAAAATCCGGTGGTCTGGAACCGGATAGTCAGGGATGCCCTTGAAACTGTGGAGATGTGATACAGCCCGTAATCGTGGCCATATCATTGGATACCTAATTTCCACTCTTTCTTAGAATACTGCTCTTTTTTTTGTCTTTACGCATCAATCAATCATAAATGATATCACGAAATTCCTGAACAAGATACCGGTATTTCATCGTATGTTTCATGATATAGACAAAAATTATCATTCCAAATATGTTAATAACGAGATCTGCAAGGACATAATGACTGAGGGAATTGATATATTCCTCAGGAGATGGTGTAAGGAGAATTGGATAGAGAATTATAACGACTATGACCTCAAGGATGATTGGGATACTAACTGCCCGCAGATAGGTTATCCGGCCCTTCCAGTGCAGACGAAGATACCCTGCGATGATGCCGGAGAGGAAAATGGCGATTCCATTCATGAGATCATAGCTCTCCATTCCCTGGTAATAATAAGCAAAACACCCGCCAATGATACCTATCATACCGCCAACCAGAGGGCCTGCAAAGAGACCTGCCACCATGGGTGCAAGTTCACCAAAGTTAAAGGTTGCATCCATAATCATTTCGCCACGGTAAATGCCATACATCGAAAGGGCAGAGAAGATAAGAACACACCACACCATGTCTGTTGTCTCTGCAGTTCCTGTCTGAATTTTCTGGAACAGGTCAGTGTGAGTCAGTACGTAAAAGAAGATTGCAACGAGTGCGAGTCGTTCAATCATGGGAAGTCCATATGCGAGAATTCCTTCTTCCATTAAGAGTGCGATGAGTAAAAAGAGAGAACTGCCGCAGATCATCACGGCAACCCAGGTTCGTGAACCCCTGGCATATGCCGGTAACTGGAGATCCAGGTAGACTACCATGAACCCGATAGCAGCAAACATAATAGACGAGAGTGCAGCAACCTGATGAATGACGGTTCTTGGGTCCCCAAAAAAGGCTGTTACCAGGATAAGAAGGGAGAAAAGGATGAGAATAAGCCGATACAGCATCCGTTCAGAATATGAGACTCCAAGTGTTCTTTTTATGATAGATGCAACCGCCCGTGCACGCCCGTCCATCCCTGAGAAGACTGCTGCAAACAGAATAAGATACCCGCTCACCAAAAAAACAGTTGTTCCATAGGGGATATAGGATACAATATACAGAATCTGTGTAATTATCATATCAAACGAGAGACTCTCTCCATGCCCGATATAAGATGCTGAAAACCCGACAACACCCATCGTAAAAAAGACCACACACGTCACGGCAACCAGGAGAAATGCAAACCCAAGATCGATATTCACACTCCTGATATGCCGTGCAAAGAATGATTCCCCGTGATGCTCCCCTGTCTTTTCATGAAGCCAGACCGAGTACAGCAACAGATTCAGACCCGCTCCCACGGTTCCCATCAGTGCCATAATATCTACAAGTGATCCGTGAGGTATTGTCGGGATAAAACCCGATGCAATAGAGAAAAACGGGACATAAAAACTTGTCAGGCAATATGCAATACCACAGAACAACAAAACGGCAAGAACCGTTATACTCAGTTCCAGCCGTTCATACTCACCGTTCCAGAGTAATAGAAGTATGAGCGCCAATGAGAGGAGAACGAGCATAATTGTGCAGTTCCATCCGGGAATCAGGTAATCCATCAATATTGCCCCAAGGTACAGCATTCCCCCAAGTGCTATCATCTCCATAAAATAGATAAGCGTTATAAAGACGACTTCCCAGTTTTTAGGGCCTGGAATTTTTGCGAGTCCGTCAAAGATTGTCTCTCCGGTGGCAAGAGTATATCGTGCAATACCATTAACAAACGCAAATTTAAACACTAGTGTGACTACAATGACCCAGAGGAGTGCATACCCGAAATGAGAACCGAATTCGATAATTTCTGCGATACCGCTCTCTCCGGCAGCACCGATGGCAAGAATAAGGCCTGGTCCGAAGAAGAAGAGATATTCGCTCATAAATTTTCGAAACCTGGTCAAAAATTCCATTTTCTCATAACCTCTTTATACGTGGCATCTGCATTTCTCTGATTTCATTATCTTCACATGGCATGAGTGGTTGCTTTTTCTTTCTGAAAAGAGGTTGCCAGTTCATTCCTGCTTACCGATTCCCAGCTACCGTTATGAATCCTGACCACATCAAATAGCGGAGGGACATCTCCGTTTTTATCAAATGACTTTGCCCCGGTAATGCCTAAATATCTGATTTTTCTGATAGCATCACGAATTGCAGGAGAATTATAACCACCTATGGAAACAGCCTCGGCTACTATCTTCATGGTGTCATAACCATAGGCAGAGAGGGTATCCGGGTTGTGTCCGTACATCGTGATGAACGTGTCCTCAAAGGAAGAGGAAATGATGTGTGATGATGCAAGTGTTGCCATTATCCCTTCCGACGCAGGATAGGTAAGGTTGATAAATTCGTCATTTACTATTGATTCATCACCAAACCAGGATATGGTTATCCCTGCTTGTGTAGCCTGTTCAATGATTCGGGAAGATTCAGCAGTATAACCTAACAGAATAACAGCATCCACATCTGTATGCAGAATTGCGTTCACATGAGAAAAATCACTCTCCCCTGGAAGAAATGTATATGATCTCAGGTCTTCTGACGGGTGTTCTTCGTGATATGCTTCCATCATTATCTCATAAAGACCCTTGCCATAATCATCATCCTGGTAAAGCACGAGAAAATTAGTTCTATTATATCCCAAATCCTGTACCAGCCGTATCATCCCTCTTCCTTTGTAGGTATCTGATGCAATAGTCCGAAATACCCAGTCTGAATATCCTGATAGCGATGGAACTGTTGATGAGGGAGAGATGAGGACCATCTGATATTCTTCTGCAAGTGGTGCTATTGCAAGTGTATTGGAACTTGAAACAGCTCCGATAACAACTGGTAGACCCCGCAAGCGTGCACTTTGAAAACCTGCCAGTGTCCCTTGAATGGTACCCCCATTATCATAAAACCAGACATGGAGTTCTCTTCCATGAATCCCCCCGGCAGCATTTACCTCTGCAACAGCCAGATCTATGCCATCCTTCACATGATGGCCGTATTCAGAGAGATCTCCCGTGAGAGGAAGAACTGCCCCGATATCGATAGTTTCAGGCAGATTGCTATAATACAGGGGATTACAAAAAAACAGATATCCGACTCCAAGAATAACTGTAATCAGAATAAAAAAGAGAAATGTTGTTTTTTTATCATTAGAGAGGGAGCATAAAGACATCAGATACAGAACTGTTTCGTTCGTATGTATAAAAATCTGCAGTCTTTACAACTTTTTTGTTCTGCTTCAATTCAAAATCCCATAAGAATAGAATTAAAAGCTGAATTTTAACGATAATTGCAAAATGGTCTGGAAATGTTGCCTTAATCGATGAGGTGTAATTTGTGTGGAAACCTAAAAATACACTTATTTTCACTTTGATTATTCCAATATGTTATGCCGGGCACTATAATCATGTTCAGGCAGGATGTAATTACCTGATATTCTGACATTTATATTGGCAAAGATCTATATTACTTTAGAATTCCAACCGCAGAGGACGCAGAGGGAGGGACCCAAGTGTCAGACACTCTGCAAACCTCTGTGTCCTGTAGTTATATTATTTCAGTCATCAAAGGATTGTCGTTTCAACTGGAAATCTGTGGTAAATAGTGAAAACATGATTGGCAATACCACTTGAAAAATCGACAGAGCCATTATTCCAGGAAGTTTCCAGGGGCTCTAAAATTCAGGCATATCGGAAAAAATCTGTATAAGGAACAAACCTGGGTGCCTGCACAAGATACATATTTTTCATACCCTGCACGCAGAAGGGGTGATTACTGATTGCTTTGACACCGTTCTTCTTCAAAGACAGCTAATACATCTGCTCCCTCAATAAAGGCAAGACCATGTTTCGTTGCATATTTCTGTGCATCCCGCTTTGAAAGGGCAAGACCGGTAGTATCATCGAGCATCTCACAGATGGTTACTGCCGGGACAAATCCTGCCATCTCTGCCAGAGTTACAGACAATTCTGTCTGTCCGTGTCTCTGTGAGAGGAGTTTTTCTGCAGCTATGAGAATGGGCATATGGCCCGGAGTCCGAAAACCTGCAGAAAATGAAGGAGTACCCCCGGCAAGAATTTCGTCTACAATAGCTGCAATTTTGTTTACTGTGAGTGTACGGTCCCTATCGGTGATGCCAGTGAAGGTGTCACGGTGATTAACCCAGAGGGAAAACGAAGAGTTATTATTGGGGTCATACGGGATATCTCCTATCTTCTCAACCATTGCACAGTCTCTGAGTATCTCACTTGCAAAGGGAATTCCCAACCTTTTTGCTGCCTGCCAGGCAATAGCCGTGCAGATAAGGCCGCCGCCATCGTGCCTCATCCGGCATATATCCTTTGGGGTTACCTTATCAGACCGCATTGCAAAGTCAGTTTCCCGTTCCCGGTCATCAAAATCATATAATAATACCATCTCTCCAGCAAGAAGACGGTTCAGTGCATCTTGTATCATAGTACTACTTCCACGGTCACTTCATCTCCATCCTGTACTCCAAGTGCATCCCGAAGCTCTGTAGGAGCCACCACCTCAATAATGTCTTCAGGGTAATGACTTCTTCCGGGAACGACAATACCACAGGGGATGTTCTGGATTCTGCATCCAATGCATCTCACTCTCCCAAATGTCCTTCCTTCTGATTCAAATCCCTCGACAACATGCCATTCTCCCATTCCGAGACGTTTTCGTATGGCAATAGCTGCCGGGGAGAGGCGAATATTAAGTGTTCCTGGATAGGGAGAAAATCCCAGATGATCCCGAAACTGCCGGCAATACGGAGCTAGACTCATATAATAGGCGCCTTCACCAAGCCCGGATTCAACAATGCCGGTAAGAATCTGTGTCATCTCACCGGAACGTCCGAACAACCGGTAATAATCACAAAATTCCTGCCTGAGCTCAGCCTCTCCCGACTGGGTTATTATTATCTGCTGTCCGTCTGAAACAAGAGAACGGGTAATATATTTCCCTGATTCTAATGATTTCAATCGCCGTGATGCTGTCTGTGGACTGATTCCGAGTTCTGATCCAACCGTATGAGAGTTTACGAGGACCGGACTTGATATGCCACCTAACAGGGCTATTGCCTTTAAACACATCAGGTCATCAGCTGCGAGCATATGTTCATATTTGGGATGCATATTATTTATGAGTTGTTAGTTATGAGGGCTATCTCAAATATGAGAACGCCTTGAGAACAAAAAAGAACCTCAGTCAAGGCATTATCTTTTATGAAAAGCACAAACAATTCTTCTTATGATAATTCGTATCTGTTACCAATTTAAAAAATAGAGGATATATTGGAGTCAATTCGAATTCAATGCAATAAAATGAACCAGTGTCAATCAGACATATCATATATCACTAAATCTATATTCCCTCCTGATATCAAAAGGAATGTTTCCTAAGGGAAATGGGGTAAATACTGTTTTGTAAGTCGTTTGGCAGTACAAAAGATATCTTTCCAGACTTTAGTGCCGGATACATGCCAGTAAAACGGTTCTTCGGAATATTTGATAAAGGCAATTTAGTAATAATTCTTATTCTGGGTTCAGACTCAGCACCGTGCCAAAGGCCCTGAAAAACGTATAGCAGAATGTCCCGTCCTTCTCTTTCGTCCTTCGCAGTCCCCTATTCCTTCATCCCATCTCTCTTTTGATATCCTCCCTGACATGAGAGCTTCTTCTCGTACTCCCTCTATCATCGCAATAAAGGTCTTTTCAATAAATCCTTCCACAATATCAGGGCGGGATGCATCAACATACACCATCAGTGGTTCAACAAAAAGATCCGATAATCCTATGGTTGAGAGCAGAGGATATAATTCACACCCAATAAGAGCTTTTCCACCCTTTTCTGCCTGCATATCAATTAATTTCTGAATTGTTTCATCAGCAGCAGCACTTCGCGGATACAATGACGTTGACCCATGATCTCCTTTAATTACCGTTATTGTTCCTCCCGGAACAAGGAGAGAGATAAGATGCGTGAGTGCAGATATGGGATCGTGAAGATGTTCCAGAACAAAATAGAGAAAAATATTATCAAATGAACCCTTCAGCTCACTTTGCGAACCCATTGCAGCAATTCCGCTGAATTATCATCCTGAAACCAATATCCAAGAGTAATAATCTTACATTCACCCTCCCCCTCCAGTACAATTT
>Ga0265594_1000062_pt1 | contig 85355 bp, 102 predicted proteins | sample saktaG_11_FD_190147 | JGI IMG/M metagenome (GOLD analysis project Ga0265594, IMG submission 190147) | Saline water microbial communities from Sakinaw Lake, British Columbia, Canada - sak_2011_5_24_80m | ecosystem: Environmental > Aquatic > Non-marine Saline and Alkaline > Saline ...
GCTTATTAACTTGTTAGTCCTTCGCTCACTATGTTCGTTCAGGGCATAAGAACAAGTAAATTCGCTCCGCTTATTAATTTGTTAGCCTTTCGCTCACTATGTTCGTTCAGGGCATAAGAACAAGTAAATTCGCTCCGCTTATTAACTTGTTCTAATGTCGGGGCACCCGGACTCGAACCGGGAGTCGCGCGCACCCCATGCGCGCATGTTAACCAATTACACTATGCCCCGGAGGATAGTTATTTTCTATCCAAAGAAAGCCGTTTGATGCATTTAGTACAAGACAAAATTCTTTGACCGGCAAAGGGCTTGTATTTTTTTAGCTTAATATCAGAGGGGACACTAAGCCATTGGAGATTAGGATATTTTCTTTTTTTGGGAGATGGGTTGTATTTCCCTCTAAGTTTATTCAACTTTCGGGCCATTACAGTCCCTTTTCCGCAAATTAAACATTGTTTAGACATATTAGAAGATGTTAGTAAAATTATTTTGAAAAAATAATTTTAATTACAGATTCTTATACCCAGCACTTATTTATACAGAAAAACAAAACAGAGATTAACATTATCATTCAGAATTACAAAATTAAAACTCTTGTAATGTTTCCATATAAATAAGTGCTGGGTAAAGACTTCGTACTCGCTCGAGCTGCGTCTTCGGCTTGCTCTTGCGAACGAACTCCCTTATAATAAAATAAATTTTTAAATAAATCAATACGCAATATGTTAGAATACATTCTTGTTATTTTAATTTTTCTTTTTTCGGTTATTCTTCACGAGGTTTCGCACGGCTTCATGGCTTATTATTTGGGCGACCCGACAGCCAAAGACGCTGGTCGGTTAACCTTGAATCCCTTGAAGCACTTGGACCCTGTTGGCTCGGTTCTTTTCCCTTTGATGTTGATTTTGTTTAACAGCCGGATAATTTTTGGCTGGGCAAAACCGGTGCCTATAAATCCCTTTAATCTCCAGCATAAAAAATATGGCGAAGCGAAGGTAGCGATTGCCGGGCCCTTGGTTAATATCTCAATTGCGATTTTTTTCGGTCTGTTAATAAGATTTTTTCCTTGGGGTTATTCTACTTTTGAAATAAATCTAATTTCCATATTCGGATATATTTGCTGGATTAATTTGCTTTTGGCGATTTTTAATCTAATTCCTATCCCTCCCTTAGACGGTTCCCATATTCTTTTTACTCTTTTACCCCGTTCAGCTGACGAAATAAAAATATTTCTTAGCCGTTACGGATTTTTTATTTTGATATTTTTTATTTTTTTCCTTTTCCGATATATAATCCCGATTATCAATTTTATTTTCCGTTTGATAGTCGGTCAGTCGTTCATAGGTTGACAATCTGTTTTGGTTATACTATACTGCGATACAGTGGTTTAAAAATTTAACAAAAAAAGAGGGAAAAAATGGAGATACTAACATTTTCCAAATTCGGAGAAAGATTGAGGGGTGCGATAACAAAAAATTTGACTGATGAGAGGATGAGGGAGATGGACCTAACCCTTATTGACATAGGGGCTGATAATTCATTGGCTCGGAGCAAGGGGCTAATGGCTGCCTTAAATCTGGACGGGAAGAAACCGATAATTCTTTCACCCGTCAACCTCACTACTGCTACTACTATGAGTGAGGGTTTAAAGGAAGATAAGATCTTTAAGAGAATGGAAAGAAAGCCAAATGTTGGCGTCTTACCATTTCCGTTTCATTTGTCCGACCTTGAAGGAATGTATAAGCGCATTCAAGGACGAATAATTGCTTGACAATCTCTAAAGAGTTTTAAAACCCTGTTGCTAAAAGCAATGGGGTTTTATTTTTTTGAATTTTTGATTTTTGATTTTTAAATTGTTAAAATAATTTTATTATTTATTTGACATTAAGTTTATTTTTTGTTAACTTATCCCTATGAAGGAAAACAAAGAATGTAAGTTTTTCATTTTAAATTTTACATTTGACTGAACCGCCGAAGGCGGTGAAAAAACATGCCAACAATCCACCAACTAACGAAGTCCGAAGGACGAGTTGAAGATGAATGCGAAGCATTCATCGGGCATCCCACCATTAACTTATAGGAACTTTGTAGCTGGAAATTAAGGAAAAGTTTATGCCAACAATCCACCAACTCATTAAAGAAAATAGGAAGAAAACAAAAAAGCCACCAAAAATGAAGGCCCTGACTTTTAGTTTTAATTCTTTGAAGAACAGACCATCTGATTGTTTTTCTCCTTTTAAGAGGGGGATTTGTATTAAGGTCTTTACGGTCACTCCTAAAAAACCGAACTCGGCTCTTAGAAAGGTGGCCCGAGTTAAATTAAGTAATGGAAAAGAAGTAACTGCCTATATTCCTGGTGAAGGACACAACCTTCAAGAGCACTCGATGGTTATAATTAGGGGAGGGAGAGTAAAGGACTTGCCGGGGGTAAGATACCATATTGTTAGGGGGGTTTTAGACACAGGGGGAGTAGAAGGGAGGAAACAGGGAAGGTCAAAGTATGGAACCAAGAAAATGAAAAAGTAAAATACAATTAACCTAATTAACCTAATTTCTAATTAACCTAATCAATGACTAAAGAATTTTAGAAATTAGACATTTAAAAATTGGGGTCAAAGAAGATTCTCTTCTTTTCTACCTTCGCTAACACTTGGAATTTGATTAGATATTAGAATAATTAGTAATTAGAAATTTTTACAGAATATGTCCAAAAAATTTAAACAACAAGAAATTTCGCTTGACCCAATTTATAATGATATTTTGGTCTCTCGTTTTATTAACCAGATTATGAGAAACGGGAAAAAGTCCTTGGCTCGAAGGATTGTTTATAGTGCTTTTGAACAAATAAAGAAAGAGACAAAGAAAGACCCTTTAGAAGTTTTTAAAAAGGCCTTGGGAGTTGCCAAGCCAACGGTAGAGGTTAAACCTCGAAGAGTTGGAGGGGCGACATATCAAGTTCCCAAAGAAGTGGGGGAAAAGAGGGGAGTGAGTTTAGCAATAAGATGGCTTGTTGCGGCTGCCAAAGCAAAAAAGAAAGGAACGATGGGAGAGAAATTATCTCAAGAGATAATTTTGGCTTTTAAAAATGAAGGAGAAGTAATTCGTAAAAAGACCAATCTTTACAAGATGGCGGAAGCTAACAAGGCCTTTGCCTACCTAAAAAGGTAGTTTATGCGACAATATCCATTAGACAAAGTGCGGGACATAGGAATTATCGCTCATATTGATGCCGGAAAAACAACAGTGACTGAAAGAGTTCTTTTTTATTCTGGTATTTCTCATAAAATAGGAGAAGTTCACGAAGGTGAAGCGATTATGGATTGGATGGAACAAGAAAGAGAAAGAGGGATTACAATTACTTCGGCTGCAACCACTTGTTATTGGCAACCAAGGGGGTTAAGTGAAAAAGATAAATGCCAAATAAATATAATAGACACTCCCGGCCATATTGATTTCACGGCTGAAGTTCAAAGGTCTCTAAGGGTCTTGGATGGGGCGGTGGTTGTTTTTGACGGAGTAGCTGGGGTGGAACCTCAATCAGAAACGGTCTGGCGCCAAGCAGACCTCTATAATGTTCCCCGAATTTGTTTTATTAATAAAATGGACAGAACAGGAGCCAGCTTTGAAAAAAGCTTAGAGAGTATCTACCAACGGCTTACTAAGAATGCCGTCCCTGTTCAAATTCCCATAGGAAGTGAAAGTAGTTTTCAGGGAGTGATCGATTTGATTGAACAGAAGGCCTTATATTTTGAGGGTGAATTAGGAGAAAAGGTGGTTGAGAAAGAAATTCCCGAGGAATTAAAAGAGTTGGTTGAGAAATATAGAGGCGAGATGTTAGAAAAAATCGTTGCCGAAGATGAAAAATTATTAGAAAAATTTTTAAATAAAGAAGATATTTCAACCGAAGAATTAAGGAAGGTTCTTAGAAAAGCGGTTGTCGCTTTTAACCTTATACCGGTTTTTTGCGGGACTGCTTTAAAAAATAAGGGAATTCAAATTTTGCTTGACGCTGTTTGTTATTATTTGCCCAATCCTCAAGAATTGCCTCCGGTTCAAGGGACTAAACCCGGGACAGAAGAAGGAATTAATAGGAAGGCCGAGGATTCAGAGCCCTTTTCCGCTTTAGTTTTTAAAATTGCTTCCGACCCTTATGTCGGAAGTTTAAATTATTTTCGGGTTTATTCTGGGACATTAAAAAAGGGTTCTTATGTTTTAAATAGCATAACTGGAGAAAAAGAAAGAATAGGAAGAATATTGAGAATGCACTCCAATTCCCGAGAAGAAATAGAAGAAGTTTTCACTGGGGACATTGCGGCTACGGTCGGTTTAAAGAAAACAGGCACAGGGAATACTCTTTGTGATTCAGTCGAACCGATTTTACTTGAAAAACTTATTTTCCCGGAACCGGTTATATCCATTAGAATTAACCCTGAAACAAAAACTGACCAGGAAAAGATGGTATTGGCTTTAAAAAAATTATCTGAAGAAGACCCAACATTTAAGACAAAGGAAGATTTAGAAACGGGAGAAACGATTATCTCTGGTATGGGGGAGCTCCATTTGGAGGTCTTAGTTGAGAGGATGAGAAGGGAATTTAAGGTTTCGGCTAACACCGGTAAACCCCAAGTGGCTTATAAAGAAACAATTACTAAAGAATCGCAAGCCGAAGGAAAGTATGTTCACCAATCGGGTGGACGGGGGCAGTATGGTCATGTTTGGTTAAAAGTTAGACCTTTGGAAAAAGGCAAGGGTTTTGAGTTTCTCAATAAAATAAAGGGGGGGGTGATACCGAAAGAATTTATTCCGGCGGTCAAAAAGGGAGTGATTGAAGTAATGAACAAAGGGGTCTTGATTGGCTATCCTATGATTGATATGGAAGTAACTTTGTTTGATGGTTCATTCCACGAGGTTGACTCCTCGGATATCGCTTTCCAAATTGCCGCTATCCAAGCTGTCCAATCGGCGTCCAGAAAAGCGGGTTTAATTTTACTTGAACCGATAATGAAAATTGAAGTGGTAATTCCGGACGAATTCTTTGGCGATGTCATCGGCGATTTGAATAAGAGAAGGGGAACAATTGAAGAGACCAAAGTTAGGAATGATTTAAAGGTAGTAGATGGCAGAGTTCCTTTGGGAGAGATGTTTGGTTATGCCACAAGTTTAAGGTCTTTGACTCAAGGGAGAGGAACATTTACTATGGAGTTCAATTGTTATCAAAAAGTGCCCGAGAACATTGCCGAAGAAGTGAAAGAGGGGAAAAGAAAGTAGCGTGTAACGTGTAACGTGTAACGTGTAACGTGTAACGTGTAACGTGTAACGTGTAACGTGTAACGTGTAATAGACATTAGGGAGGAGGGTGATTAAAAAAATAATTTTTTAATCACTTTTTTAATATCAATAATTTTTTTCAATTTTAAATTATTGGGGGAGGACGGGCCTCCCTTATTTTGCGGGAGGACGGGCCTCCCTCGGATATTTTTTGGGCTTGACAAAATATAATGTTATGTTAAGATACGATTGAAGTTGAACTCTATATTTGGCGATATTCTATATCACTAAATATTCGACTTCAAAAGACAATTTAAGTTGGGACATTAAAAATTAAATAATGAAAGGAAGTGTGTGTAATGAAAGTTTTATTGATTGTTCTTGAGGTCATTGTTGGAGCTTTTATTTATCTCAACATCGGCTACCTATTTGCCTATATGAACTGGAAAGTGGATCGACACGGAAAACCCGAGTGGGCGATAAGAGTTCTTTTCCCTTTTTCAAAAGGCAATGATTCATTAATCAGTATTTTTTCAGAAGGAGCTTACAAAATTCTGATTTCCTTGATATGGCCGTTGAAGATTGTTTGGCTAATTTTGGCTTTGCCTCTTGTGTTAGTTTTTTGCCTGATAGCGACAATATCCCTTTGTCTTATTAAAGTGGTAACTTCCCCCATTAGGAAAATTGTCAAGATTAACGGGGTTGATTCGTTGACCTTGAAAAAGATATGGTGGGGGTAACAGCAAAAGGAGACAAAATTGTCGAAAATAAAAAGGGTTCTTCTGAACCCTTTTTTCTTTTTATTTTTTATTTCATTTTTAGTTATCAATTATCAATTATTATTTAGTTGGCTCTTGTATTTTTTTTTAAAATTTATTATAATTAAAAATAATTATAACTATGGATTTCACAAGATTCAAACCTAAAAATGGTGAAAGGTATATCTTCATAGAAAATGAGAAACCGATAATGGTTTTGCTTTCTTTTGATGATTATCAGAAAAATCTTAGAAATTCTAAGCAGGAATCTTTCCCCGCTTTTACCTTTAAACCGGCCTTTGGTGGAGATAATCAGCAAAATATAAGGGAAGATACCATTGAAAAGAAAGAGAACAATGAAGACGAAGAAGATTTGAAAGTGGAGGACTTACCTTTTTAAGGGCACGAAAAATCCGTTTCAATTCTTGACTTGCTTGAACCTTGGCAATGAGAATGGATATGTGTGGATAAGTGGGTTGACATTTTTTTTTAATTCTGTAATATAGTAATATAACTTGGAGCAGAACGACGCAGACAACAAGCAGAACGACGCAGAATATCTCGGCGTTATTCAGTATTGATATCCGCGTTTATCTGTTTCTATAAATAATTATGGCAGAAAAAGCAAAATTTGAGAGGACAAAGCCTCACTTAAATATCGGGACAATTGGTCATGTTGACCATGGTAAGACCACTTTGTCGGCCGCTATTTTAAAATATTCCAAAATGAAAGGTTGGAAGGCATCTGACAAATCGGTTGAGGATATTGATTCCGCTCCGGAGGAAAAAGCTCGCGGTTTAACTATTAATATCTCTCATTCCGAGTTTGAAAGCGAGAAAAGACATTATGCCTTGATTGATTGTCCGGGGCATGCCGACTACATTAAAAATATGATTACCGGTGCCGCTCAAATGGACGGAGCTATTTTAGTTGTTTCCGCTACTGATGGGCCTATGCCTCAAACGAGAGAACATATATTATTGGCTAGACAGGTAGGGTTACCTTCAATGGTAGTTTTTTTAAACAAAGTTGACCAGGTGGACGACCCTGAAATGATTGATTTAGTAGAATCGGAATTGAGGGAACTTTTAACCAAGTATGAATTTGATGGAGAGAAGGCACCAATTATTAGAGGTTCCGCTTTGAAGGCCTTAGAGTCCAATTCAGTTGACGATGAAGCGATGAAGCCAATTACTGAACTAATTACCAAAGTTGACGAATATATTTCCGAACCGGAAAGAGTATTAGACCAACCCTTTCTCTTGGCCGTTGAAGATGTTTTTTCTATTGAAGGTAGAGGGACAGTGGCTACCGGCAGAGTTGAAAGGGGAGTGGTCAAACCGGGAGACGAGGTAGAAATAGTTGGCATAAGAGATACTAAAAAAACTGTTGCCACAAGCGTTGAAATGTTTAATAAGATGTTGGACTCGGGTATGGCTGGAGACAATGTTGGCATTTTACTCCGCGGTCTTAAAAAAGAAGATATTGAGAGAGGTCAAGTTATTTGTAAGCCGGGAACAATTACTCCCCACACCGAGTTTGATGGGGAGGTTTATATTTTATCTAAAGAAGAAGGTGGTCGTCATACTCCCTTCTTTTCTGGTTATAAGCCTCAATTCTTTATTAGGACTTGTGATGTAACGGGAGATGTTGTTTTACCGGAAGGATTGGAAATGGTTATGCCCGGCGATACAGTGAATTTAAAAATCAAATTAATGTGTCCAATAGCGTTGGAGGAAAAGCAGGACTTTGCCATCAGAGAAGGTGGGAAGACGGTAGGAGCTGGCGTGGTGACTAAAATAACAAAATAGTTATTATTAAGATGGTTGTTAAAACGAAGGTCAAAAAAGAAACTGAAACAAAAACACAATTGCGGATAAAGCTTCGTTCCTACGACAGTAAAGTAATGGATAAGAGCTGTCAGCAAATTGTTGAAATAACTAATCGGTCTGGGGTAGAAATATTAGGCCCAGTTCCTTTGCCAACGGAAATTCATCGTTACACCGTTAACAGGTCAAGTTTTGTTCATAAGGATTCAAGAGAGCAGTTTGAAATGAGAGTTCATAAAAGATTTATTGAAATCCTAAATCCCAATCAGAAATTTATTGAGTCCTTAAGAGAATTGACATTGCCAACCGGAGTAGAAATTGAGATTAAGGCGATTTAACACTTTAAAACTTCTAAAAAAGATTTTGAAAAAATCTTTGATTTATTTAATCAAAGTTTAGTTTGTTATTATGACTTATTCTTAAATAATTTTAATTTAAGCAGCTTGCCTTTTTGACACCGGGTCAGTTGCCCGGTGTTTGCTTTAAAAAAGGAGTTCACGAAATTTACCCAACACTATTTTGAAATAAAACTTTCGAAAAAATGAAAGAACTTGAAAATGAAAAAAATTCTGAAGAGTCCAACATTGTTCGCTCGGAAAGCAGTGGCTGGTTTATACTTGGCGAAAAAATAGAAATGAGCCAGATATTTGGCGAAGACAGAAAAGTTATTCCGATTACCATCATTAAAGCCGGACCCTGTTTTGTGACCCAAATAAAAACAGACAAGGAAGATGGGTATAATAGTATTCAGATTGGCTTTGAAAAATTAAAAGAAAAAAAAATTCATTCCATAAAAAAACCTCAAAAGAGCAAGCCCTACCGTTATTTAAAGGAGTTTCGGATTGGAGAATCAGAGGTTAAGGATTATGAATTAGGCCAAAAAATAGATGTTTCGGTTTTCAATGAGAAAGACAAAGTTAAGGTTTCGGGGATATCCAAAGGGAAAGGGTTTCAAGGAGGAGTTAAGAGATGGGGTTTTTCTGGCCGTAACGCCACCCACGGAGTTAAGCATGAACATCGAACTCTTGGTTCAGTGGGGACTGCCGGCGTAGAGAGGGTCTTCAAAGGGAAAAAAATGCCTGGGAGAATGGGGTTCGAGAGAACTACTGTTAAAAACTTGGAGGTCGTTAAAATAGATAAAGAAAATAATTTGATTGCTATTAAGGGGGCTGTCCCGGGTCATAGAGGCAGTTTTTTAGAAATTAAAAAATATATTGACAGGGTTTAACCTCGTCATATTCCCTGTTGGTATTGACGGGGTTTAACCTCGTCATATTCCCTGTTTCGGAGTGTTGTTGACATCAGATGTCAACAGACAGAAATGTCAATAGACAGAATATTACAGAATATCAATCAATACAGGTAGATATTAATTAACGAAAAAGTGCCAAGGGTGAGCTTGACGCTATGGGTAGCGAAGGATTGTTTTTAGTCAAAGTGATCAATGAATTGGAATACCGCAATCCCTGCCAAAATCAGCATCATACCCATCTGAATGGGGGTCGGGGAGGGTGATAGAAAGAAGGAAATTATTCCTCTTATCGTTCCCACAACACAGAGCATCAAAGCGATAACCTTTCCAAATAAAAACCTTTCTTGTTTCATTTTTTCTCTCCTTATTAAATGATTATTAAAGACCTATTAAAATACAACTACATTATACCAAATTAACTTATGTTTGTCAATACTTACAATCAAGAAGGCAAGGAAATCGGTCAAGCAAGATTACCTAAGGAAGTTTTTCAAATTGATTTGAACGGCGATTTGGTTCATCAGGTTATGGTTTCCCAAATGGCTAACCAAAGGCAGGGGACGGCTCACACTAAGGATAGAGGCGATGTTAGCGGAGGAGGGAAGAAGCCCTGGCGACAAAAAGGAACCGGTCGGGCAAGACATGGTTCTACTCGTTCTCCTATTTGGAAAGGAGGGGGAGTAACTTTCGGTCCTAAAAACGAGAAGGTCTTTAAGAGAGAAATTCCCAAAAAGATGAGAAGGAAGGCCTTACTTATGGTTCTTTCAGCAAAGGTGGCGAAGGGTTCTTTGATTTTATTAGATGGCTTGGGCGTAAAGCAGGGGAAAACAAAAGAAATTTTTGAAGTTTTGAAAAAACTTCCCTGTTGGAATAAAAGCACCTTAATAGCTTTGTCCGATTATGATAAAAAAATGGTTTTAGCTGTCAGAAATATCCCCAAAGTTAAAGTAATTGAGTTTAGGGAGTTGAATGTTTTGGACTTGATGCGTTTTCAATATTTATTAATGACAAAAGAAGTAGTAGGGAAAATAAAAGAAATGTTTGTAAAAAATGAAAAACTTAAAACTAAAAATGTCCCGACTTTGTCGAAGATTCTCGATGAAATCGGAAAAAAATCACAATCTAAAATTTAAAATTTTAATTACATTTTTTAATTTTTAATTTTTAATTTTTAATTTAACGAAGTGCTTATGGCGATATTAAATTTTTTAAAAAAGAAAAAAATAAAAAAAGCGGGGGAAAAGGGGATAGAAAAGAAAGAAAAGAAAGAGAATAAGGGAAAAGAAAAAGCGGTCAAAAAAGAAAAGGAGCCGAGGAGTAAACAAGATAAAACACCTAAGTCGGGAGTAGAGCCCAAGAGAACGGGGGGAAAGGGGTTTAAAGATGCCCACTTGATTTTAGCGTCTCCCCATATTGCCGAGAAATCGACCCAGCTTTATAAAATAGACCAGTATGTTTTTAAGGTTTATCCCCAAGCGAATAAAACAGAAATTAAAAAATCAATAGAATCGGTTTATGGGGTAAATGTTTTAAAAGTTAGAACAAGTGTTGTCCCGAGAAGGAAAAAAAGATTAGGTAAGACGACTGGTTGGCAAAAAGGATACAAAAAAGCGATAGTAACAATTAAAAAGGGGCAGGAGATTGAAATAATGCCACGATAAAGAATCGTCTCGCTGTCGGTATTGCTCCCACAGTTATCGGAGCAAGTTCCAATTGAAATCCCAAATAACAAACAGCAAACAAATCCTAAATCCTAATTTCTAACGAGTTTTTGCAAAGCAAATCAAAGATTTTTCAAAAATCTTTTCTACTCTTCGCTGTTGCTCGGGCAAGCGAGTCAAGATGAGGGCTTTGCCCTCATCGCAATCAAGCCCTAAACAAATCATAATGATCAAAACCCGAATTCTAAAACGAAACTTGAAAAATTTTCAACATTTGGGTTTAAATAAGAAAATTAGTCATTGAACATTGATTAGACGATTAAAATAATTAGATGTTAGATATTTTATGAAAATTTTAACTAAGAAAAAACCGGAAAAGTCCTTAACCAGAAGTTTGAGAAAGACCGGCGGTCGGGGGAAAAGTGGGCGAATTACGGTTCGTCACAAAGGCGGTGGGGCTAAAAGGCGTTATCGGATTATTGAGTTTAGCCAAAAAGATATACCATTTAAAGCCAAGGTGGAGGCGATAGAGTATGACCCAAATAGGACTTGTTATATTGCTTTGATTATTTTTGATGATGGAAGGAAGTCCTATATTCTCTGTCCTCAAAATCTGAAAGTTGGCGATGAGATTGTTTATGATGAAAAGACGCCACTTTCTCCGGGCAATCGAATGATACTTGGGAATATCCCAGTTGGAACTTTGATTTACAATATAGAATTAGAACCAGACCGGGGAGGGAAAATCGCTCGTTCGGCGGGCAACCGTTGCCAAATTATGGCTCAAGATGAAAAATATACCAATCTTAGATTGCCCTCTACTGAATTGAGAAGAATCTCCAATAAATGTTTTGCTTCTATCGGAGAACTCTCCAATCCTCAACATAGATTTGAGAAACTTGGTAAAGCCGGGAGGTCGCGTTGGAAGGGAATAAGACCGACGGTTCGAGGTTCGGCAATGAACCCGGTTGATCATCCTCATGGTGGAGGAGAAGGAAAGGCTCCAATTGGTATGAAATATCCTAAAACCCCTTGGGGGAAGCCAGCATTGGGAGTAAAAACAAGAAAAAAGAAAAAATGGACAAGCAAATTAATAATTGAGAGAAGAAAGAAAAGAAAATAAAGGGCTTGGCCCAAGAATACAAGCTGTAAGGCGAAGTGCGATTGGTTACCAAACCTTTACCCAGCACTTATTTCTATAAAAGTATTACAAATGTTTTAACTTTATAAATTTGTTTTTCTGTACAAATAAGTGCTGGGTTCGGCGGAAACATCTTCTAATATGTCAAGAAGTTTAAAAAAAGGACCTTATATCAACGAGAAATTATTGAAAAAAATATCTTTGTTGAGAAAGGACGACAAAACAATTATTAAAACATGGGATAGAGCGGCCACTATTGTTCCAGAGATGGTTGGTTTTACTTTTGGAGTGCATAATGGGAAGGAACATATTTCAGTTTATGTCGACGAAGAAATGGTTGGCCATAAATTAGGGGAGTTTTCCCCAACAACAAAATTTATCAGGCATGGCGGGAAAATACAAAAAGAATTAGAGTCCAAGAAGAAAGAAGTTCCATCCGAAAAAATAAAGAAATAAATATATGCAGGTAAAAGCCCGACTTAGATATTTAAGAATAGCTCCTCGAAAAGTCCGTTTAGTCGCTGACTTAATTAGAGGGAAAAGTATTCAAAAAGTCCAAAACCTTTTGGATTTTAGCATTAAAAAAGCAGCCGGGTCTTTTAAGAATCTTTTAAATCAGGCCATAGCAAATGCTAAAAATAATCTTCAACTGGAAGAAAAAACTCTTCGGATTGTCAAAGTTGCCGTTGATGAAGGGCCGAAACTTAAAAGGTGGAGAGCGCGTTCAAAGGGAAGGACAGGGAATATTCAAAAGAAGACCTCTCATATTACTTTAATTTTAGAGGGAGAAAAGGACAGAAAAGTTGAAAAAGAAATCACTGGACAAAAAATGGATAAAATAGAATCAAATGAGGAAGCGAAGAAGATAAAGTCCTCTAAGTTTAAAAAACAGAAAGCGAAATCTTCAAAATCGCAATTGAAAAAGGCGGGAGGAAAAGTTCAAAAAGTTTTTAGAAGAAAGTCGTTTTAAAGAGTTTGACAGTAACCAAACCTTTACCCAGCACTTATTTGTACAGAAAAACAAATTTATAAAGTTAAAACATTTGTAATACTTTTATAGAAATAAGTGCTGGGTTAGGCGGAAACATCTTCTAACATGAGTCATAAAACCCACCCAAAAATATTAAGAATAGCAGAAACAAAGGATTGGTTATCCCGAGGTTTTTATGAAAAAAGTTTTGCCAAGTATTTGGAAGAAGATTTTAAGATAAGGAAATTTTTAAAGGATAAATTACCAAAAGGAATTACTGACTCTATTGAAATTGAAAGAGAGAGAGTTTCTTTGAAGATAATTATTAAAACATCAAGACCGGCTTTAATTATTGGGAGAGGAGGAGAAGGGGTTGAGAAATTAAAAGGGCAGATAAAAGAATTTATTTGGGGAGGCAAAGGGGAAGAAGATATAGAAGAAAAACCCAAGAATAATATTAAAATAGAAATATTGGCGGTTAAAAATGTTTGGGCGTCGGCTTCTTTAGATGCTCAATGGATAGTTTTTCAGATAGAAAAGAGAATGCCTTATCGCCGAGTCCTAAAAATGGCTTTAGATAAAATTATGGTGGTCAGAGAAATAAAGGGAGCCCGAGTGGAAGTTGCGGGCAGATTAAATGGAGTATCGATTCATCGCACCGAGTGGTTGCAAAAAGGTGAATTGCCAAGGCAAAGGATAAAAGCCATTATTGATTATGGTTTTGCCGAGGCTCATTGCACCTACGGATTGATTGGAGTGAAGGTTTGGTTGTATAAGGGAGAAAATGATTAAAGAAAAAATAAATCTAATTAGTTTTTTAATTTAGCGAAGCGATTATGTTATTACAACCTAGAAAAATGAAATATCGGAAGTGGCAAAAGGGCCGTTCTAAGGGGGTCTCTATTAGGGGGAGCAAACTTAATTTTGGCAGTTTTGGCTTAAAATCCCTGGGGACTCGTTGGATTAAGGCGACCCAAATTGAATCGGCCCGAGTGGCAATTAACAGGGCATTAAAGAAAAAAGGGGAACTTTGGGTTAGAATCTTTCCTTATAAGCCGATAACGACCAAGGGAGCGGAAGTTCCTATGGGAGGAGGGAAAGGAAATGTGGACCATTATGTTTTTCCTATTAAACCGGGAAGGATTATTTTTGAAGTTGACGGAGTGAAAGAAGAAATAGCCAAGGAAGCTCTTAGGAAAGGAGCGGATAAATTAGCGGTTAAAACAAAGTTTGTAAAACGTGAAGCGTAGAGGCATGTAACATATAACATGTAGCATGTAACATGTAACATATAATATGCAAAAGACGGAAAAAATTAAAGATTTCAAAAAGATGAAGAAAGAAGAACTTTCAAGGATTTTGGTTGAGAGTCAAGAGAAACTTCGCCGTCTTAGGTTTGATTTGACGGAGGGGAAAATTAAAAATGTAAAAGGTGTCAGAAGTTTTAAAAAGGATATCGCTCGAATGAAGACCGTTTTGGCGGGGGACATGTAGCATGTAGCATGTAGCATGTAGCATGTAACGTGGGGTTAGTTAGTTCTCAAATAAAAAAACACCGGAAGGTTATTCATAAAATTGCTTTTATAAGATAATTCTGTTAGTATTCTTAATTGTATTTAAGAAATATTATCAAGACAGAAATCATCTTAAAGGGTTTGTCAGGAATTATGGGGATAGTCCGCAATAATCCTCGCGACCAGAGCTTCACCCAGCACTTATTTATATAGAAAAACAAACTTATAAGGTTAAAATATTTATAATGTTTCTATAGAAATAAGTGCTGGGTATAAGAATCTGTAATCCGCCCAACCCAGCACTTATTTGTACAGAAAAACAAATTTATAAAGTTAAAACATTTGTAATACTTTTATAGAAATAAGTGCTGGGTTAGGCGGAAACATCTTCTAATATGCCAAAGAAAAAATTACAAGGAACAATCGTTTCAAATAAAATGGAGAAAACAGTTGTGGTTAAAGTAGAGAGGATAAAAGAACATCCAAAGTATGAAAAAAGATACAAGGTTTTCAAAAAATATAAAGCTGATACGGGTGGGAAGAAGTATGAAATTGACGATAAGGTAACTATTGAAGAATGCCGACCAATGAGTAGAGATAAGAGGTGGAAGGTAGTTAGCGGTATTGAAATGAAAAATGAAAAATGAAAAACGACAGATCAAAACTAAAAAAGGAATCAAATTTTTAAATTTGAGATTATAGTTTTTCATTTTTAGTTTTTAATTTGACTGAACCGCCGAAGGCGGTAAAGGAACATGATTCAACCGGGGACAAAACTTAAAGTAGCAGACAATAGCGGGGCAAAAATGGTTCAATGTTTTACTATTTTGGGAGGAACGCGTAGGCACTATGCCCGTATTGGGGACATTTTTGTCGGAGCGGTCAAAGAGGCCGAACCAAGAAGGGATGTTAAGACCCACGCTGTTGTTAAAGCCGTGGTCGTCAGACAAAAACAACCCTTTCGCCGACAGGATGGTTCTTATATTAAGTTTAGTGAGAATGCCTGTTGCATTTTAGATGATAAAAAAGCCCCTAAGGGGAATAGGATTTTAGGGCCTATCCCGAGAGAACTTAGAGAAAGGGGATTTGAAAAAATTGTTACTTTAGCTAGAGATGTTGTTTAACGCGATACTAAATTTGTAGATTTGTAGATTAGCATTAGATTTGCAGATTTGTATCAATTTGATGAAGATACATAAAGGAGACCAAATTCTAATAATCAGAGGGAAAGATAAAGGGAAGAAGGGAAAAGTTTTAAAAGGATTTCCAAAAGAATCGTTGGTTTTGGTTGAAGGAGTGAATATTAAAAAAAAGAGCCAGAAACCCAAAAAAGAGGGGCAAAAGGGGCAAATAATAGAGGTCCCATCTCCTGTGCCGGCTTCCTGCCTAAAGATTATTTGCCCGAAGTGTAAAAATCCGGTCAAGATTGGTTATAAAGAAAAATTAAAAACGGACTCTTTCTCCGAAAAACAAAAAATAAAAGTTAGGATTTGCAAGAAATGCGGGGAAGAAATATGAATAGAATTAACCTAATTTCTAATTATCTAATTCCTAATGAAATCCCAATACCCAATGTCCGAATCCCAAACATTTTTTTAAATTTAAAATCCAAAACAAAATTTAAAATAGATTTTTTGACATTTGGATTTCGACATTTGGATTTAAACTTAGATATTAGGCATTAGACATTGATTAGAATAATTAGAATAATTAAAAATTGGGATAATTAAAGAACATTATGCTTAGATTATCGGAAAAATATAAAAAAGAAGTTTTACCGGCAATGCGGAAAAAGTTTGGTTATAAAAATGAAATGGCTATTCCCAAGATAACGAAGGTAGTGATTAATTGTGGATTTGGTAAGCAGTTGATGGGGAAGAGTTCGCAGGAGAAAAATAAAGCCGTTGAGGAAATTTCCGATGTTTTATCTCTAATTGTAGGCCAGAAGCCCGGATTAAGAAAAGCAAAAAAATCAATTGCTGTTTTTAAATTAAGGGAGGGAATGCCCGTTGGGCTACAAACTACATTGCGAGGAAAAAGGATGTATGAATTTTTGGAGAGATTTATTTGGGTGGTCTTACCGAGAGTGAGGGACTTCAGAGGCATATCCCCAAAATCTTTTGATGGTCAAGGGAATTTATCTATAGGTATTAAAGAATATACTCCTTTCCCTGAAGTTGTTATAGAAAAGGAGAAGAAGATTTTTGGATTGGAGATAACAGTAGTGACTACGGCGAAAAATAAAGAAGAAAGCATTGAACTATTGAAGTTAATGGGGTTTCCGCTTAAAGTAGAATAATACAAAAATCAAAAACGAACGAGCAGGGCGAGTGAGTCAAAAACGAACGAGTAGAGTGAGTGAGTCAAAAACGAACGAGTAGAGTGAGTGAGTCAAAAACGAACGAGCAGAGTGAGTGAGTCAAAACGAACGAGCAGAGTGAGTGAGTCAGAACGAGCGGAGCTCTCGTTGCGAATAAAAATGAAAAATGAAAAATTATTTCATTTAATTATTTTTAACTTTTTCTTTTTCATTTTGACTTTTACACTTTGAATTTGACTGAATCGCCGAAGGCGATGAAGAAATATGGCTAAAAAGTGTCAAATTATAAAATCAGAAAAAACGCCAAAGTTTAAATCCCGGGTTGTCCGACGTTGTTTTGCCTGTGGGCGGCGAAGGGGATTTTTAAGAAAGTTTGGGTTGTGCCGAATATGTTTTCGGGAATTAGCCAATAGAGGAGAGATACCCGGAGTCAAAAAATCATCGTGGTAAAAATCTTATAACTTGTAACTTATAACTTGTAACGCAAGGAAAATCTACACACTACACGCTACACGTTACACGCCTTATGGATCCTATATCAGATATGTTAACTAGAATAAGAAACGCTCAAGCTGTTGATCAGAAAACAGTCCTTATTCCTTTCTTAGGGCTAACATCTAAGGTAGCGGAGGTTTTACTAAAGGAAGGTTTTATAGGGGAGTTTAAGAAAGTGAAAAGGAATGAAGTTAAATATATTAGAATCTCGCTAAAATACAATAAAGATAAGTCGGCGTTTATTTCCGGGTTGAAAAAAGTTTCTAAACCCGGGAAAAGAATATATAAAAAGAGCAGAGAAATAAAAAGAGTTATAGATGGCTATGGAATTGCTATAATTTCAACATCTCAAGGATTAATGACAGATAAAGAGGCGAGAAGACAAAAAATGGGAGGCGAAGTTTTGTGCGAAATTTGGTAGTCTCACTGCTGATATTACTAACCGAGCGAAGCGAAGGTGGAAAAGATGCGATGAAGGCTTCGCCTTCATCTTTACGAGCTTGCTGTGTTTGCTCGTCTTTGACTAACCGCAGTTATCGAAGCAAGTCCCGGCTAAAATACCAAATAATAAATAACGAACTTAAGGACTTAGATAATATGAGTAGAATAGGTAAAAAACCAATTTTAATACCATCTGGGATAGAGGTAGAAATAAATGATGGGAGAATAATTAATATCAAGGGGCCAAAGGGAGAAATTTCTCAAGTTGCGCCGGAGGGGATTTTGCTTAGAAAAGAAAATAATCAAATTATAGTTGAGCTCAAAGATAAAATGAGTAAGGCGGACAAATCGAAAAAAATTTCAGCTTTTTGGGGGCTAAGCAGGGCTCTTATTCAGAATCATTTTATTGGTCTAACTTCAGGATTTGAAAAAAAACTTGAAATAAAAGGGGTTGGTTACCGGGCTACTATCCAAGGAGAGAAAATTTTGCGATTGGAAGTTGGATTTTCTCACTCGGTAGAATTAGAAATTCCATCTAGCTTAAAGGTCTCGGTTGAAAAAAATATAATAGTTGTTTCCGGTATTGGCAAACAGGAAGTTGGGGAGTTTTCAGCAAAAATAAGAAAAGTCCGTCCTCCTGAACCTTATAAAGGGAAGGGGATAAGATATCTTGGAGAGAAAGTTAAAATAAAGGAAGGAAAGAAAGTTGGAGCAACAGGATAAGTGATAATGAAAAATGAAAAATGAAAAAATAAAAATTCAATTTAAAATCCAAAATTCGTATTTTAATCAAAATTAAAAATTCAAAATTCAAAATTATTAGCTATGTTGATAAAACAAGAAAAAAGAAATAGAAGGCATAAACGAGTGAGGTCTAAAATAAAAGGAACAGCAGATATTCCTCGACTTTGTTTATTTAAATCAAACAATCATATTTACGCTCAATTGATTAATGATGATAAGGGCAGTGTTTTAATTGCGGTGAGCGATTTGACAGTAGGGTTGAAAAATAAAGGGGAAAAGAGTGTTAAAAAGAGTAAAGCGAAAGAGGGGGAAGGCAAGGGCGAAGGCGGAGACGAGAAAAAAATGACCAAAGGTGTAAGTTTGGCTTATGAAATGGGAGAAATAATGGCTGGGAAAGCCAAAGAAATAAAAATAAAAAAAATTGTCTTTGACAGAGGGGGTTATAAATATCACGGCAGAGTAAAGGCATTAGCCGAGGGGGCAAGAAAAGGAGGATTAGAGTTTTAGGGCGTGAAGCGTGTAACATGTAGCATGTAGCATGTAGCGTGTAACATGTAACATGTAGCATGTAGCATGTAGCATGTAATGTGGGGTTAATTAGCTTTCAAATAAAAAAATACCGGAAGTTATTCATAAACTTCCGGCATTATAGGGAGTTGGCTTTTTCAAACCAAGAATGTTACTACAAGGATGGTTCCTGTAATGATTGTTGTTTCTCCTAAAAAGGAGGATAAAATGAACTGCCATGATAATTCTTCATCATAACCGGCAGTAATACCAGCACAACCACCAACACAACCAGCAATACAACTGGCAATACCAGTAGCAATACCAGTAGCACCAGCAGCAATACCAGCGGCAACAGCAACGGTAGCGATACCGGCAGCAATAACAACAATATCAGGAACGCCATTAATTATAGCAGCAACCGCAGCAGCGATAGCAGCGACTGCAGCTATTCCAAATCTTGTTGTTGACGATGTTCCCCATCCCCTCATAAGGGAGAATGCTAAGAAAAAAACTGCCAAAACAACAAAGGTAACGAATCCCTCTTTCAAAATTAAATTCTTTTTCATTTTGAACTCCGTATTTAGTTGTTAAATATTTACTATCTATATTGTAGCATATCTCATTATATTTGTCAACCCCTGAAGGGGCAAATTATCTAAAATTCAAAAGATTAAAGTTGATTTTATGGGATAAATTTGTTAGTGTTCTTAGTTAGATTTAAAAAATATCATCAATTTTTTAAAAGAATTAGATAAAGATCATAGAAATAAGTTATGTATAAACCAATAAGAAAACCTAAAATAAAATCAGAGTTTGACTCAAAACTTTTAGATTTGGCTCGAGTGACTAAGGTGACGGGGGGAGGCAAGCGGCTTAGATTTCGGGCAGTTATGGTTGTCGGAAACAAAAAAGGAAAAGTTGGAGTGGGTGTGGACAAGGGAAAAGATGTGGCTCAAGCAGTAGAAAAAGCGACACGAGCGGCTAATAAAAATCTAATCGATGTTCCCTCAAAAGGGGAGACCATTGCTCACGAAGTAAGGGCAAAGTTCGGTCCGGCTCGGGTTTTATTGAGACCCCAAACAAAGGGAAGAGGAGTTGTCGCTGGCGGAGCGGTGAGGGTGATTTGTAATTTGGCAGGCATAAAAAACATATCTTCAAAGCTTTTGTCCCGTTCCAGAAATAAATTGAATATAGCTCGGGCGACAATTTTAGCTTTGAGCGACTTAAAGAATCCATCAGCGAAGGCAAACCCGAAGGGTGAAGCATAAGCTTTATGGATACTTTACCCAGCACTTATTTCTATAAAAACACAAAATAGAGATTAACATTATCATTCAGAATTATAAAGTTAAGACCCTTGCAGTATTTCCATAGAAATAAGTGCTGGGTATAAGAATCTGTAATCCGCCAAACCCAGCACTTATTTGTACAGAAAAACAAATTTATAAAGTTAAAACATTTGTAGTACTTTTATAGAAATAAGTGCTGGGTTAGGCGGAAACATCTTCTAATATGCAACAACATCAATTAAAACCAATACATAAATCAAAAACAAAGAAAAGAGTGGGACGAGGCGGGAAGAAGGGGACTTATTCTGGTCGTGGCATTAAGGGACAGGGGTCAAGGGCGGGTAGGAAAATGCAACCAATTATCAGAGAATTGATTAAGAGATATCCGAAATTGAGGGGTTATCGCCAAAACTTTAAGAGAGGTGAAGAAATTGGATTAAATCTTTCAGTACTTGATAAAAACTTTGAAGATGGTAGTAGAATTACTCCCAAGGTTTTGTATGAGAGAAAAATAATTAAAAAAAATAAAAGCAAAATCCCTTCAGTTAGAATTTTAGCTATGGGAAACATAAATAAAAAAATAATTATTGAAGGGTGTAAGGTTTCTAAGGGAGCTAAAGAAAAGATTGAAAAAGCAGGAGGCGAAGTGAAAATGACTAATGACTAATTTCTAATATCTAATTAAATCCCAATGACAAAATGACCAAAAGTTTAGACATTAGACATTTAAGAATTAGACATTGACTAGAAATTAGGTTAATTAGAAATTAGATATTTATATTATGTCTTGGTTTAATAAAATAATTTTCATATTTAAAGATAAGCAGTTGCGCAACAAGATATTATTTGTTTTGGCCATTTTTGTTATTTTCCGATTGGCTTCTAATATCCCGATTCCTGGAATCAATATGGACAATTTAAAGAATTTCTTTTCGGAGAATCAGTTTTTTGGTCTCTTAAACCTTTTTGTCGGCGGAGCCCTAAGCCAACTTTCTATTATAATGTTAGGGTTAAGCCCTTATATTACATCTGTCATTATTCTTCAATTATTAACGATGATTTTCCCCAAGTTTGAAAAGATGTACAAAGAAGGAGGGGAAGAAGGGAAAAGAAAGTTTAACCAGTATGGAAGGATTGCCACAGTTCCTTTGGCCGCCTTACAGGCCTATGCTATGCTCACCTTACTTCAACGACAAGGGGCTATTTCAAAAATAACCTCGGTTCAGATTTTAACTTCTATCATTACTATCACCGCTGGAGCGTTATTTTTGATGTGGTTAGGGGAGTTAATCTCCGAGAAGGGAATTGGCAATGGGGTCTCCCTTTTAATCTTTGCCGGAATTGTAGCTCGAACGCCCACAGAAATTCGTCAAATTGCTTTGTCTTGGGACCCCTCTAAATTACCTTCGTATATTTTCTTTTTTGTGGTTGCTATGGCTATTATTTCGGGGGTTGTTCTTATTACTGAAGCAAGGAGAAATATTCCAATTTCTTACGCTAAAAGAATAAGGGGACACCGAATGTATGGTGGCTCAATGACTTACTTACCGATGAATATAAACCCGGCCGGGGTTATCCCGATAATTTTTGCTCTTTCTCTGCTTCTTTTCCCCGGGATGATAGCTAATTTTTTAGCCAATAGCAGCAGTTCTTTTTTATCTAATATTGCTCAAGGATTATCTCGTTTTTTACAAAATGGCTGGGTTTACGGAATTTCTTTTTTCGGCTTAGTTTTCCTTTTTACTTATTTTTATACGGCTGTCACTTTTGACCCTAAAGCGATTTCTAATAATCTCCAAAAAATGGGAGGATTTGTTCCCGGAATTAGACCCGGAGAATCAACGGCTAAGTTTTTACATAAAATTCTTTACAGAGTTCTTTTTATGGGGGCATTTTTCTTGGGAATGGTCGCTGTTTTGCCTTCTATAGTTCAAGGGTTGAGCGGAGTGACCGCTTTCGGATTTTTAATTGGTGGCACGGCGATTTTAATTGTTGTGAGTGTTGTTTTAGACACTTGGCGACAAATAAAAGCTCAAATGGAAATGAGAGAATACGAGGACTTCTAAAAAGCGTGTAACATGTAACATGTAACATGTAACATGTAACGTGTAACATGTAACATGTAACATGTAACGTGTAACGTGTAACGTGTAACGTGTAACGTGTAGATTAACCTTTAAGAAAATTTTTATTGGATATTGGATATTAAATACTGATATTAAATAAAGAAGATTTTTGTTTGGAAGACGGCCGTCTATGAAATAAAAATTATGAATGCTAGTAATAATCAATGACTCATTAAATATTATAGGGTTACTCTTATAATGTTTTATTTTAAGATAGTTCGGGTTCGAAAATAAACCAAAAATAAATTTAAGAAAAAACCCGCGATGTGTTCTCACTACACATCACGGGTTCAAAACATTTGCCGTTTCCTATTTGGCGAGTTTGGGATTTAAGCACCTTTTCTTTGCCCATATCTGCTCTATCGACTTCATAACCAAAAAGGATATGAGAAAAGAAACTACGCAAACGCATATTATATAAATTAAATATGCGAATGCAGAATGAAAATCGCAAATAGCAAATACACCGATAACCCCACCGGTAATTCCACCAGCAAAAGCACCGATAAACATATTGATAAATTTATTAGTAGTACGTTGAGTAGCGATTATAGTGGCAACTCCACCAATAATACCACCGACAGCAAACCCGTGTACGACATCAATAGTATCAAATAATTTACCGAGGGATAAACCAACACTCATACCAATAAGCATACTTCCCAATATGGCTCCATAGAAAATCAATAATTTCCTATAATCAACTTTTTCCAACTGGCTAAATAAGCTAATTAACAATATTCCTACTAGTGGGAATAAATGGAAAAGAATTGTTAGCCCCCAGTCTAGAGTTTTTTGGTTAATAGGTTTGATTTCTGATTCCCATTTGCCTTGATAAAGGAAGACCTTATCTTCGGAATAATTTTCCTTAATTATCGGGAAAGAGGAAAAATACCTTTCTTTTTTTTCTCCTTTCAATACATATTCCCTTTGGTCACCTCTGATGATCATCAGGGCGGTGTCAGTGGGGATTTCCTTCGGCACTTCTTGATATCTTTCCGTTTCCAAAAAAGTATAGACAACAATGTCATTGCCCTCGCGGACAACTTGTTGTTGCTGTTCTTGAGAAAAACCGATTGAAAAACTGACTAAGAAAACAACCAAGAAAATTACTATCTTTTTCATCACAAACTCCTTTTGTTATAAAATTTTTAAAGTTCAACTTTTTTTAATTTCAATCACATTTAACCATATCAGAATTAAATTGTCAATGGTAGTGGGGGGTATGAATTAAAGGTTTAGGTTTGACTTATACCTCAAGAAAGTTAAAATAAAGGCAGGTGAGTAATTATCAATTATCAATTATTAATTATTAATTATAAGTTATAAAGATTATGGACAATAAATCAGTCATAATTTTATTAGGACCACCGGGAGCTGGGAAAGGAACCCAAGGAACTCTTTTGTCAGACAAAACAGGTTTTTATTATTTTGAGACAAGTAAAATCTTAGAACGAGCTTTTGGTAAATCCAAAAAAGGAGAAGCAGTAAAAGTTGGCAGGGAAAAATATTCTCTGGGAAAAGAGAAAAAGATTTGGGAAACAGGGGGTCTTTGTAGCCCTCCTTTTATTAGTTTTTTAGTAAAAAAAGAAATAAAGGGACTTTATAATTCGGGGGAGAGTTTAATTTTGGCTGGCTCACCAAGAACATTAGGTGAAGCAAAATCTCTGATGCCCCTAATAGAGAAGCTTTATGGCAAGAAAAATATCAAAATAATTTTAATAAATATTCCAGCTCAAGAAACAATTTTTAGAAACTCTCATCGGAGGATATGCCAATTAATGCGTCATCCGATTTTATATGTTAAGGAGACGAAAAATCTCAAAATTTGTCCCTTAGACGGCTCAAAATTGATAAGAAGAAAAGGCCTTGATGACCCTGAAACAATAAAAATCAGATTAGACGAATACAAAAATAGAACATTACCTTTAATTGATTATTTTAAGGAAAACAAGATAGAGGTTAGCAGGGTTAACGGTGTTGGCTCGGTGGCTCAAGTTTTTCTAAAAATTTTAAAAACGGTTAAAGTAGAATGATAACCATAAAGACCGAAAAAGAAATTGAGATAATGAGACAAGGGGGGAGATTATTAGCCGAGGTGATGAGAAGTGTTAAAAATGAAGTCAGAGAAGGGGTTACAACTAAAGAATTGGATAAGTTCGCCGAAACCCTTATTTTAGAAAAGGGAGCTAAGCCGGCATTCAAGGGATATGAAGGATATCCGGCAACATTATGTACTTCGGTTAATCAGGTTATTGTCCATGGCCTCCCATCTGGCTACCGATTAAAAAATGGGGACATTTTGTCATTGGACTTAGGTCTTATTTGGGAAGGTTTTTTTTCTGATATGGCCATTACTATTCCAATAGGTGAAATTGATTTCAGTGTTCTCCGTTTGATTAAAGTAACCAAAAAGTCCCTTAAATTGGCTATAAAAAAAATGAGGCCGGGGAATACATTTGGTGATGTTGGTAATACTATCCAAAGATATGTTGAATCCCAAGGGTTTAATATTATTAGGGACCTTTGTGGGCATGGGATCGGAAGGGCACTTCACGAAGACCCCCAAGTTTTAAATTATGGTAAAAGGCATAAGGGTTCTAAGATTATGAAAGGAATGGTTATTTGCATTGAACCGATGGTTTCATTGGGCGGTTATCAAATCAAGAAATCTATTGACGGTTTTGGTTTTGAGACAAGAGATAATTCATTAGTAGCTCATTTTGAACATACAGTGGCGGTGGCAGGAGAAAAGGAAGGCGAAATTTTAACATCATTAGAATAAAATTATTTTCTGAATCTTACTATAATCAGATATATATGCCAAAGAAAAAAGAAAAATTTCCTTCAGAATTAAGATTTAACTTGGTGAGCAAGGACTGGGTTGTTGTGGCTACCGGCCGAGCAAAAAGGCCGGAGGCGTTCAAAAGAAAGGAGGAAAGAAAAATAAAAGAGTCAACTAAGGATTGTTTTTTTTGTTCTTTAGATAAACAGGAAAAACCTCTTTTGGTTTTTTCGTCGGGAGAAAAAGCGAAAAATTTGGAACATTTGCCAAAAAATTGGACAACGGTGGTTATTCCTAATAAGTTTCCGGCCGTTTCAGCGGGAGAATGTTTAAGAGAAAGAGCTGAAGGCCCTTATCAAATAATGGACGGCATTGGCTCCCATGAAGTGGTTATCACCAGAGACCACTTTAAAGATATGTCCTCTTTTTCAATAAAGGAAACAAAGGAAGTAATTGATGTTTATCAGGAGAGGTATCTTGAACTAATGAACGAAAAGCTTGTCAATTATGTTTCCATTTTTCATAATCAAGGCATTCAAGCCGGGGCAAGTGTTGAACATCCTCATTCTCAAATAATGGCAATTCCGGTAACCGACCCTGATATTCAAAAAAGTATTATTGGTTCTCGCCGTTATTGGGATATCCATAAGAAATGTATTTATTGTGAAATGTTAAAATGGGATAAGGAAGATGGTCGGAGGATTGTTTTTGAAAATGATGACTTTTTAGCCCTTTGTCCTTTTGCTTCAAAAATGGCTTTTGAGGTTAGAATTTATCCAAAAGCCCATTTCAGTTATTTTGAGAGGGTGAATGAAGAGCAAAAGATAGCTTTGGCCGAGGCCTTCACCGTTTCTCTATCAAAAATTAAAAGGGCTTTGGGTAGTCCCGATTATAATTTTTTTCTAAGAACTTCTCCTTGCGATGGTAAGGACTATTCGCATTTTCATTGGCATTTTGAGATATTGCCGAGAACTTCTGTTCAGGCGGGGTTTGAGTTAGGGGCTGGTATGGAGATTTCTACCATTGAACCGGAAAAAGCAGCCGAATATCTACGCAAACAATAAGACGATACAAATCTACAAATGAATACGAATATACGAATTACAAATGGAAAAGTAATCTATCCGAAATTGTCTTATAAAATAACTGGGATTTTATTTGATATTCACAATGAGCTTGGAAGGTTTTGTAAAGAGAAACAATATCAAGATTTTTTTGAAAAAAAATTGAAAGAGGAAGAAATAGATTATGAGCGAGAAAAGGATCTCCCAATATCTTCTGATATTAGTGGAAATAGAGTTGATTTTTTTGTTGAAAATAAAATTTTAATTGAGTTTAAAGTAAAAAGAATTCTCCTAAAAGAAGATTATTATCAAATGAAACGATACTTAAAAGCTACTAAAATGAAATTAGGATTGCTTGTGAATTTTAGAGATAAATATCTTAAACCAAGAAGAATTCTTAATTAATTTTATTCGTAATTTGAGAATTGGTATCAAGTTGATTCATAGTATTCGTAATTCGTATATTCGTATCATTTTATTTGTAGATTTGTAGATTTGTAGATTAGCATTAAATTCGTATATTCGTATCAACTATGAAGCTTATCATCGCCAATTGGAAATGTAATCCGAGCAGCTTAAAGGAAGTGAAGAAACTTTTTAATTCTCTCCGAAAAGGGCTTAAAAAAAATAATTTTGATATAGTCATTTGTCCTCCTTTTGTCTATTTGGACTGGGTTAAGCAACAGAATTCAAAGATAAAATTAGGAACCCAAAATTTTTTCTGGGAAAATCCACCAGCTGGCAAAGGAGCTTTTAGCGGAGAAGTTTCAGCTATAATGTTAAAGGACTTGGGGGTAGAATATGCCATTTTGGGACACTCTGAAAGAAGAAAGTTTTTTAAAGAAACAGACGAAATGGTAAATAAAAAGATAAAAATAGCTCTCTCTTCAGATATTAAGCCGATATTTTGTTTGGGTGAAAGCAAGGAAGAAAAAGAAAGAGGTAAAAATCTTCAAATACTAAAGAACCAATTAAAAGAAGGGTTAAGAGATGTCTCTCATTCAGATATAAAAAAAATAATTATTGCCTATGAACCAATTTGGGCGATAGGGACTGGAAAACCAGCTTCGATAGAAGATGTTTCTAGTTCAATTTTATATATTAGAAAGATTATTTCAGAAGTTTTTAATAAGAAAACAGGGAAAGATATTAAAATTCTTTATGGGGGGAGTATTAATTCTAAAAATGCTGAAAGTTATCTGAATCAACCATGGATAGATGGGTTACTGGTTGGCGGTGCTTCTTTAGACCCAAAAGAATTTTTGGGGATTTTAAAGAAATAATTTTTGTGTTTTACTTAAGCAAATCTGCCATAGATAGATTTTTTATTAAAATAAATAAAATAAAATAAAATAAAACAAAAACGAAACAAGTAAATATTATTATTTATGAGAACTCGCTTCGGCGGGTTTTTTGGTAAGCAAAAAAGTGAAGATTTTTTTGCACGAAGAAAAGAAAAAGAAAAAGGGTGCATTCTAAGACGATCGTCCACAAACGAACGAAGTGAGTTTGTAAAGATGAGGGTAATCCCTCATCGCACACAAACGAACCTTTTTTTGCACGAAGGAAAGAAAAAGAAAAAGGGTGCATTCTAAGACGATCGTCCACAAACGAACGAAGTGAGTTTGTAAAGATGAGGGTAATCCCTCATCGCACACAAACGAACCTTTTTTTGCACGAAGAAAAAAAAATATAAAAGGGTGCATTCTAAGACGATCGTCCACAAACGAACGAAGTGAGTTTGTAAAGATGAGGGTAATCCCTCATCGCACACAAACGAACCTTTTTTAGTTTAGTGTCTTTCAAAATTTAGGATTTATGATAGAATAATAAATAGATTTATTTCATATATGTCTAATAAATATCAAGATTTTCTTTTTTTTAATCCAAATTGTGAAAATGTTAGCTTTCAAGGAGTGGTTGAAAAAGTATTTGATTATATGACAGACCAGCCCAGTGAGTTTTACGAAATTGTCATAGGGTGTGATTCGGACTCTAATGAGAGGCCGTCTTTCCCGGTTGTTTTAGTTATTCTAAGAAAAGGACGAGGGGGGAGATTTTTTCTTACCAAAATCAGGTATCCTGAAGATAGCAAGAAAAGATTTTTTACATTTCGCCAAAGAATTTTGGAAGAAGTTTATCTTTCCTGCGAAATGGCTTTGGGGTTTAGGGATTCTATCAAGGAGAGAGTTGGGAAATCTCCTCTTAAATTGAACTATCAATTTCAATATGTTCATGCTGATGTTGGCCAAAATGGGCCAACTAAAGATATGATAAAAGAGGTTGTTGGTTTGATAAAAAGCAACGGGTTTGAGGCGAAAATAAAGCCGGAGTCCTTTGCCGCCTCAATAATAGCCGACAGGTTTACTTAAAGAATATGCTCTCTCAAGAAATTCGTCAAAAGTTTTTAGATTTTTTTGAAAAAAGGGGACACAAGATTATTCCTTCAAGTCCTTTAATTTCTGACGACCCAACAGTTCTTTTTACGACGGCTGGGATGCAACAGTTTAAAAAATATTTTTTAGGTCAAAAAAGTCCCTTTGGTAATAAGGTCTCCTCTTGTCAAAAATGTCTCCGAACTTCGGACATTGATAATGTTGGTGATATTTCCCACCTAACATTTTTAGAAATGTTAGGTAATTTTAGTTTTGGGGACTATTTTAAAGAAGAAGCCATTAAATTGTCTTTTCAATTTTTAACCGAGATTTGTAATTTAGACAAGGATAGATTATGGTTCACTATTTTTAAGGGTGATAGTAGGATTTCAAAAGACGAGGAATCGGGGAAGATTTGGCAAAAATTAGGCATTGATAAAAACAAAATTTATCCTTTTGGACGGGAAGATAATTTTTGGGGGCCGACGGGGGAAGAAGGTCCCTGTGGTCCAACGACTGAAATTCACTACGATTTGACTGGCAACCCTTGTTCGTTAGGAGAAAAATGTTTGCCCAATTGCCAATGCGGAAGATTTATTGAGATTTGGAACTTGGTCTTTAATGAATATTATCAAGATAAAAATAGGGAGTTTTCGTTATTGGAACAAAAAGGAGTTGATACCGGAATGGGGCTTGAGCGACTGGTTGCTGTCATTCAAAATAAGCCCTCGGTTTTTGAAACGGATATATTTGAGCTAATATTAAAAGATTTAAGAAAATACACAGGGTTGCCCTGTGGAGATTTAAAAGAAAAATACACAGGGCAGCCCTGTGGAGATTTGAGGGGGGAGAGGATTGTTGCTGACCATATTAAATCGGTTGTTTTTTTAGGGGCAGAAGGTATTGAACCCTCAAATATCGGAAGAGGTTACACCCTAAGAAGGATTTTAAGAAGGGCTATTCGATATGGTAGGATATTGGGGCTACCTCAAAATTTTCTTGTTTCTTTGTCTAAGAAAGTGATAGGTATTTACGAGGAAGTGTATCCGGAATTAAAATCTGAACAGGATAATATTTTAAAGGTTATTAAAGACGAGGAAGAAAAATTTGGGAAAACATTAGATAGCGGATTAAAATTTTTACAAAAAAATATTGAGAGTTTTGAGTTATTTAATAAAACTTTAATAAAAGAAAAAGATCAGCAATTACCATTTAAGGGTGGGTTTGCTTTTTATATGTATGAAACCTACGGGTTTCCTCCAGATTTAACATTAGAGGAATTAAGGAAATATCCAAAAGTAAATAAAAAGATAAACGAAAAAGAATACTGGGATTATTTTAGAAAAAAATTAAAAAAACATCAGGAGGTATCTCGAGTAGGAGCGGAGAAAAAATTTGGGGGAGTGGGGATAGAAGAATTAAAAACAGAGGAGGAGAAATTGAAAGCCACTAAATTACACACAGCTACTCATTTACTTCAGGGTGCTCTAAGAATTGTCTTGGGGGAGAAAGTTCAACAGATGGGGTCAAATGTTAATCCTGATAGATTAAGATTTGATTTTTCCTTTGAGAGAAAAATGAGTTCTGAAGAAATTGAGAAAGTTGAATTATTGGTTAATCAAAAAATTAAAGCGGATTTGGAGGTTAAACGAGAAGAGATGTTGCTTAAAGATGCCTTAAAATCAGGCGTTTTGGCATTTTTTAAAGAAAAATATCCCGAAAAGGTTTCCGTTTATACAATTGGAGGCAATTCTTCGACAAGCTCAGAACCTCCTTTTAGTCGGGAGATTTGCGCCGGTCCTCATATTCAGCGAACATCTGAATTGGGAGAATTCAAGATTAAAAAAGAAGAATCATCAAGTGCCGGAGTGAGACGAATAAAAGCAATTCTTATTTAGTAAATTTAAGTTTTTCCAGTTTTAAAGGAAAGAGAAAAAGAGTTAGCTTCTAATCTTTCAGGCGGAGAACAGCAGATGTTGGCCATTGGCCGGGCCTTGATACAAAGTCCAAAGTTGCTTTTGTTTGACGAACCCTCTCTTGGTTTGGCGCCAAAAGCGATGAAAGAGGTCTTTGAAAAAATTCAGGAAATTAACAAAAAAGAGGGAGCGAGTATTATTATTGTTGAGCAAAATGTTAAAAAAGCAGTTGGAATTGCCGATAGGGTTTGTATTTTAAAAAACGGTGAAATTATTTTAGAAGAGGGAAAAGAAATTTTGGAAAATGAAAAAATAAAAAATATTTATTTTGGCGGTGTTTAAGATAAGTTGTATTATAGGAACTTAAGGGGTAAAATAAAATTAATAAAACAAATATTTATGAGGGAAAAAATAATTGACATAACTCCGCCTGGGAGAAGAAGTGAACCGGAGAAGATTTTTTTTGAAAAATCCAAGAAAAAACATTTTAAAAAGAAGTTTTCTTTTATTCTCTTAATAATATCAGTTTCAGTAGTTTTTTTGTTTTTTATAATTTGGCTTGCTTCTCCTCTCTATGCAAAATTGGAATTGGAAATTTCTCCATTGTTAGAGAATAGGACTTTTGAACAAGATATAGAGGTTAATATTGCCCAATCTTCTTCGGATATTCAAAATAAAATTATTCCGGGAAGATTTTTTGAAAAAGAAGAAACAAAAAAAGGAACATTTAAAACAACCGGTCGAGAAATTACGGGGGCAAAAAGCGAAGGGATTATCAGAGTTTATAATTCTACCAATCCAGTTCGGGAAATCACATTGAGGGCTTCCACGAGGTTCCTTTCTTCAGATGGCGGGAAAATTTTTCATTGTCCCGATAAAATATATTTGCCGGCAGCTCAAATTGTTAATGGCAAAGTTATTCCCAGTTATAAAGATGTGAGGGTTGTGGCCCAGGAAGAGGGGGATGATTACAATATCAGTCCTTCAAGATTTTCAGTTCCGGGCTTAGTTGGGAACTCTCTTTATTACAGCGTTTGGGCCGAATCGGAAGAGGCAATAACTGGGGGCTCCAAAAATGAGATAGAGGTAGTCAGTCGAGAAGATATAGATTTGTCTAAAGAGGGGCTAAGAGGCGACTTGCTGGATTTAGTCAAAGAATCTATGAAAAATGACCTTCCCGAAGGTTTCTCCTTAAATGAGGATTCCTTGTTGGTGGAAGAATTTGAAAGTTCTTGTTCTGAAGATGTCGGAGAAAATGTTTCGGAAATTAATTGTGAGGGGAGGATAAAAGTCAAAGGGTTAGCTTTTATTTTTTCAGATGTAAAGGAAATTGCAGTTAATTATATTAGAGGGAACATATCGGAAGAGGAAGATTTCAATATTGAAAATTTAAAAATAGAATTTTTTTCCAAAAACCTTCTTTCTTCTTCAGGGAAGGTAGTTCTCAATGCTAAAATAAATTTTGATTTATATAAAAAAATACCGGTGGAATCCATCGCTTTGAATATTAGGGGATTGTTAGAAAAAGAAATTAGAGATTTTATTCTTGAAAATTATTCTCAAGTGAAGGAAGCTAATCTTTCGTTCAAACCTTTTTGGGTTAGAAAAGCCCCAAAGGACATTAAGAAAATAAAAGTTAAATTGACATTTTAATCAAGATTTGCTAAGTTAGGTTTCATAGTAGATGAAAGACACTAAAGAAAAAATAAAAGGCCAGGTTATAGAGTCCCTACCTAGTCTTTTGTTTAAAGTTAAATTAGAGACAGGGGACGAAGTATTGGCTCATTTGGCAGGAAAGCTGAAGATTTACCGAATAAAAATTTTACCCGGGGATAAAGTTTTAGTTGAAGTGAGCGCTTATGATAAGAAGAGAGGAAGGATTGTTTATAGGTTAAAATAGGTTAAATACGATGAAAGTTAGACCATCAGTTAAAAAAATTTGTAAAGATTGTAAGATCGTTCGAAGAAAGGGTCGGGTTTATGTTATTTGCGAAAATCCTAAGCATAAACAAAGACAGGGGAAATAGCTTTTGCTTCGCAAAAGCAATAACTAATTACTAATTTCTAATATCTAATATCTAATTAAGAACAGAAGCTAATGAAAAAGTGACCAAAATTTTAGAAATTAGACATTCTGATATTAGACATTAATTAGAAATTAGTTTAATTAGAAATTAGAAATTTTAAAATTATATGCCAAGAATCGCTGGTATAGATATACCTGAAAAAAAACAAATTAAAGTAGGGCTAACTTATATTTTTGGAATAGGAGATTCTTTGGCTTTGAAAAGTTTGAAAGAAGCTGGTGTAGACCCCAATAAGAGAAGTAAGGACTTAACAGAGAAAGAGATAACCGACTTGAGAAAAATTATTGAAAAAGACCACAAGATAGAAGGTGATTTGAGGAGGGATATTATGGGTAATATAAAGCGGTTGAAAGAAATAAAATGCTGGCGAGGAATAAGGCATATAAAAAAACTTCCGGTTAGGGGGCAGAAAACGAAAAAGAATTCTAGGACAGTGAGGGGGAATGTAAGAAGAACAGTAGGGTCTGGGCGAAAAGCGGCTCCAGCACCAAAGTAAAATGATGCCCCAAGAGCGCAAGCCGAGTGTAACGAGACGTAGCGCGATTGGTTGGCAGAACTTTACCCAGCACTTATTTCTATGGAAATATTACAAGGGTTTTAACTTTATAAATCTGAACGATAATGTTAATCTCTATCTTGTGTTTCAGAAATAAGTGCTGGGTATAAGAATCTGTAACCCGTCTAACCCAGCACTTATTTGTACAGAAAAACAAATTTATAAAGTTAAAACATTTGTAATACTTTTATAGAAATAAGTGCTGGGTTAGGCGAAAACATCTTCTAATATGGGGAAGAAAAGAGTTGTTAAAAAAACAGAAAAGGAGATTTTATCTGAAAGGGAAAAAGTAGATAAAAGTTTCCGAAAAGAAATTTCTATTTCTCCAACCCAAAAATTTAGGGGTGGGAGGGTTTATATTTCTTCAACTTATAACAATACTATTATCACTTTAACTAATGAAAGTGGAGATGTTTTGGCTTCAAGAAGTGCTGGCGCTATTGGGTTTAAGGGAACAAAAAAAGGGACATCTTATGCGGCGTCAAAAGTTGCCCAAGCGGTAGCTCTTATTTGTGAAAAATTGAGAATAAAAAAAATTAGTATTTTTATTAAAGGAGTTGGAGGGGGGAGAAATACCGCCTTGAAATCGTTGGTGAGCCAGGGGTTAGAGATTGAGAGTATTCAAGATATAACGCCAATCCCTCATAATGGTTGCCGTCCCAAAAAACCAAGGAGAGTATAAAGTGTTTGGTCTAAAAATGCGAGGCGAAGCCGAAGAGTTTTTAGTAACCAAACCTTTACCCGCCCAAATTTTGCCGAAGGCAAAACTTAGACGGGTGTAAGAATCTGTAACACCTGCCAAACTTTTGCTCCGCAAAACTTCGGCAGACTAACATTTTCTAACATGAAAACCAATACTTGTAAAATTTGTCGAAGGACAGGGCAAAAACTTTTTCTCAAAGGAGAGAAATGTTATTCTGCCAAATGTCCTTTAATAAGAAAACCTTATCCGCCCGGTCAAAAGAAAAAGAAAAAAGGACGGAGTTTTTCCGAATACGGGAAAGAATTGATGGAAAAGCAAAAAATAAGAAACTGGTATGGTGTTTCCGAAAGACAATTCAAGAAATACATTAAAGATATTTTATCTAAAAAAGGGAAGGTAGAGGACGCTTCTTTAGACCTTATTCAAAAACTCGAGAAGAGATTAGATAATGTCGTTTTTAGGCTTGGGTTTGCTTCTTCGACAACTCAAGGCCGTCAAATTATTAGCCACAGCCATTTTTTGGTTAACGGGAGAACGGTTAATATCCCATCTTATCAAGTTAAAAAAGGGGATATAATTTCCTTAAAAGAGGGAAAAAGAAAAAAAGAGTTTTTCAAAAAAGTTCTTTTGACGATGAAAAAAGTTAATTTGCCATCTTGGCTTGAGATTGATAAAGAAAAAGTAACGGCTAAAGTTATAGGCGAACCATCTTTAAATGATTCCGAAATCCCGGTAAAAATTTCTTCTGTTTTTGAATTTTATTCACGTTAGAACCTTATAACTTGTAACTTAAAACTTGTAACCTGTAACTTGTAACTTGTAAAATTTAATTTCTACGTTTTACGCTACACACTACACGCTACATGTTTTACACAAATAAATATATGATACCTTTACCAGATTTACCAAAAATTGTCCAAAAAGAAAAAAATAAGGCAATAGTTGAAATAAAGCCACTTTACCCTGGCTACGGAGTTACTATGGGAAATAGTTATCGCCGAATCCTTTTATCTTCCCTTAAAGGGGCGGCGATTACTCAAGTTAAAATTAAAGGCGTTAATCATGAATTTTCAACTATTCCTGGTGTTATGGAAGATGTTTTTATGATTCTTCTTAACCTGAAGAAAATCAGATTTAAAAATTGGGGAGAAGGTCCCCAGACCGTTCTTCTCCATATTAAAGGGGAAAAGGAAGTGAAGGCCAAGGACTTTAAGCTAAATCCTCAAGTAGAGATATCTAACCCTGATAGCTATATCGCTACCTTAACAAGCAAGAAGGCGGAACTTCAGTTGGAGGTTAAGATAGAAGAAGGAATTGGTTATGTTTCAGTTGAAGAAATGGAAAAAGGGAAGGCCGAAGTGGGAGCAATTTTAATTGACGCTATTTTTTCTCCTGTAAGGAAAGTTAATTTTAAGGTGGAAAATGTTAGGGTTGGTAAGAAAACCGATTTTGAAAAACTAAATTTAGAAATTGAAACTGATGGGACTATTTCTCCGGAAGAAGCGTTTTCTCAGTCCACAGATATCTTATTAGAGCACATTTCCTTTTTTAAGAGTTTTAACAAGAAGAAAATAATTCCGGAACCTGAAAAAAAGGAAAAGACCAAAAAAGATGACCAAGAGAAAAAGAGCGGGGAAGATGATCCTAAAAAGATTAAAGTAGATGACCTAAAAATTTCGGAAAGGGTTAAAAAGACGTTAGAAAATGGTAAGTTAAAAACATTGGGAGGGATTGTCAAAAAATCGGAAAAGGATATTTTAGGACTTGAAGGGATGGGAGAAAAGGGAGTAAAGGAAATAAAAAAGATTTTAAAAAAGGTGAAGCTGGAATTAAAATAAAGTGATGCAAATCTGCAAATAATATGATACAAATCTACAAATTTAATGCTAATCTACAAATCTACAAATAAATTATTCGTGATTCGTAACATTCGTAATTCGTAGATTCGTGTTTATTCGTAGATTAGTATCGGGACAATTTGTTGTATGCGGAAAATGATAAATAAAAAAAAGTTTTCTCGAAAAGCTGACCAAAGGAAGGCGCTGTTTAGAAGTTTGAGCGCTCAACTTTTTTTACACGAAAAAATTAAAACAACCGAAGTAAAAGCGAAGGAGTTGAAAAGCCGAGCCGAGAAAATTTTAACTAGGGCTCGAAAAGGAGACTTGGCTTCAACTCGATATTTATTGAAATTCTTTTCTAAGACATTAACCAAGAAACTTATTGATGAGATTGCCCCTCGCTATAAGGGTAGAAATGGTGGATATACCCGGGTTATTAAATTGGGTCCTCGAAAATCAGATGGAGCCAAAATGGCGATAATAGAATTGGTTTAGGGCGTTTAGCATGTAACATGTAACGTGTAACATGTAATGTGTAACATGTAACATGTAACATGTAGCATGTAACGGACAACATTAATTTTAAATAATATTTTTCGTTTATGGAGTCAAAAACACACACAATTGACGCGACCGATAAACCATTAGGGAGATTAGCCAGTGATATTGCTATAATATTACAAGGCAAAAACAAACCGGACTACGAGCCCTATAAAGAGGGGAGTGATTTTGTTTCGGTTAAAAATATCAAAAATATAAAAGTGACTGGTAAGAAAATGAAAGAGAAAATCTATTACCATCACAGCGGATATCCCGGAGGACTTAAAGAAACTACTATGGAAAAGATTTTTAAAAGAAATCCCGGAGAAATTCTTAAAAAAGCAGTTTGGGGGATGTTGCCCAAGAATAAACTTCGGGCTAAAAGAATTAAAAGATTAAAAATAAGTTAGATTTTATGATTGAAAAAAAAACCAAAATTAAAGACGAAATAAAAAAAGAACAGGCAACAGCAACGGAGTTGTCATCTTCACCCATTTCTTCTGTGAGTTCAAGGGATAAGCAAGTAATTAAAAAAGGGGTTAAGTCAATTAATCCAAAGAAAAAGATTGAAGGGGGGATAAAAGAAAAAAAGACAGAAAAGGGGGAGAAGGGGGAAGATAAGAAGAAAAAAACCATTTCAAAGTATTTTGAGGCGGTGGGGAGAAGAAAAACTTCAACAGCGAGAGTTCGTCTTTTTACCAGCGCGCCACTTTCTTCAAAAGATGGCGAAGAGACCGTTCAAGTGAAGAAAGATATCTTGGTTAACAAAAAACCTTATAAATCCTATTTCCCGGATATTGCTTTTCAAAAAGAAATAGAAGCCCCTTTAAGAATACTAAATTGCTCTGATAAGTTTACAGTTTCTATTTTAGTCAAAGGAGGGGGATTGTCTTCTCAAGCTGGGGCTTGCCGACACGGTATTTCTAGGGTCTTAGTTTTGGTTAATCCTTATTTTAGAAAAAAAATAAAAAAAGCTGGTTTTTTGACCAGAGATCCTCGAATGAGAGAAAGAAAGAAATTCGGTCTTAAGAGAGCAAGAAAAGCCCCACAATGGTCAAAGAGGTAAGTGTGATACCAATCTACGAATGAATACGAATCTACGAATTACGAATGCTACGAATCAACACGATACCAATCTACGAATAAACACGAATCTACGAATTACGAATGCTACGAATGCTACGAATGTTACGAATTACACGATACCAATCTACTAATGCATACTAACGATGTGAGTAGAAGGGGAAACTTGGGTTCGGCGAAAACATCTTCTAATATGTTAAGGGAGCTTATTGATAAATTTTATTTGGAACAGGAAAGAAATAGAGAAAGGTTTCATTTTTATGTTACCGATGCCGGCAAATGTGAGCGGGCGGTTTTTTTTAAATTTAAAAATCTTCCCGAGAAAAGATTAGACGCACGAATATTAAGAGTTTTTGAGCAGGGGGATTATTTCCATCGGACTCTCACTAATACCTTGATTAGGTTGGGGATTGTGGTAGCAGCCGAAATAAAAATCCCTCCCCAAGAAATGATTTCGGGAAGAGCCGATGCTATTTTAAGTATCGATAGTGAGCTTTTTGTTTTAGACATTAAAAGTATAAATAGTATGTCTTTTCGGAAGTTAGAACAGCCAAAAGAAGAGAATATTTATCAAATTCAACTTTATCTTCATTATTTTAATATTAAAAAAGGGATTCTTTTATATGTGGACAAGGACAGACAAGAATTAAGGGAATTCGTAATAAAATATAATTTGAATCTTTGTAAAAAACTTTTAATTAATTTCAAGTCCCTCCAAAATAAAATTAATTCTAATATTATTCCCTCTATTATTTCCGATTATCCTCGTAATTGGCAGTGCCGGTATTGTCCTTTTCGTTCTATTTGCAAAATAGCTGGGAAAAAAGAAATGAAGTGGCAGGATTTTAAAGAGAAAATAAAAAAAGAAGATTAAAATAAAAAGTAAAAATAAAATATTATTATGCTTTTTGTGAGCATAATTTTTTGTTTTTATTTCCTTTTTTATCTTAGCTTACGAACCTTCGCAGAGCGAAGGTGAGTAGAAAAGATTTTTTTCAAAAATCTTTGATTACGAAGTCTGCGAACAAAGTGAGCAGGCGAGTGGAAATGAACACGAAGTGTTCATTGAGCGTTACGAAGTCTGCGAACAAAGTGAGCAGGCGAGTGGAAATGAACACGAAGTGTTCATTGAGCGTAAAGCAAAAACTTGATGTTTCGCGATGAAAACTATGTTTTCATCTTAGCTCTACATTCGGCTTCGCCTCACTTGAGCAGGCGATGAATGCTTCGCTTCATCTACAAGCGAATGAAGTGAGCGAGTTAAGCGATGAGAGTTTTGCTCTCATCTTTATTCGCCCACTTTGTGGGCTCATAGATGAGGGTAATCCCTCATCGCCTTATCTTTGCCTTTGTAAAGCAAAGGATTGATGGCGATGAATGCTTCGCTTCATCTACAAGCGAATGAAGTGAGCTTGTAAAGATGAGGGTAATCCCTCATCGCCTTATCTTTGCCTTTGTAAAGCAAAAACTCGATTCTTGATAATAGTTTATTTTTGGGTTAAAGTATGGTAATAATGGATTTAAGAAAAAGATAGATAATTAGCTTTTAGTTTTTAATTTTAAATATGTTTGTCACAAAAATTGCCATAGATCTGGGGACATGTAACTCGCTGGTTTTTATTCCCAAAAAAGGGATAATTTTACAAGAGCCATCTGTAGTTGCCTTGTCTGAACCGGAAAAGAAGATTTTGGCTGTTGGAGAAGAGGCCAAATTAATGATTGGGAGAACACCGGAAACGATAAAAGTTTATCGTCCTTTGAAAGATGGGGTTATAGCCGATTACCGAGTTACTCAAGCAATGATTAAGCATTTTATTACTAAAGCCCAAAAGGGATTTAATCCATTTAAGCCTGATTTAGTCATCTCCGTGCCGGCCGGAGCAACATCAACTGAAAGAAGGGCGGTTATTGAGGCGGCCTTAACTTCGGGAGCCAAAAGGGCTTTCGTGGCCAAAGAGCCGATATTGGCGGCTATAGGAGCGGGGATACCTATTCATTCCAGCCAAGGAAATATGGTTATTGATATCGGCGGGGGGACATCGGAAATTGCGGTTATTTCTTTAGGGGGGATTGTAACATCTTCTTCGGTTAGAGTAGGTGGGGATAAAATGGATACAGCTATTTCCGAATATGTTAAGAAGAAATATAATTTAGTTATCGGCACTCAATCAGCCGAAGAGATAAAAATAAAGATTGGGACAGCTATCCCTCAAAAAAAGGAAAATTTTATTGAAGTGAAGGGAAGAGATATAATTTCCGGATTACCCAGAAGTGTCAAAATTTATTCTAACGAATTAGTCGGAGCCCTGAAAGAGGTCTTAGAAGAAATTATAGAGGCAATCAAGCAAGTTCTAAGAAAAACCCCACCGGAACTTGCAGCTGATATTATGGACAAGGGGATGATTATGACCGGTGGTGGCTCTTTATTAAGGAATATTGAACAATTGATATCTAAAACAATTGCTGTTCCTTGTTTTATCGGGGAGGCCCCTTTATTTTGTGTTATTAAGGGGGTAGGGGTGGTCTTGGAAAACTTGGATTTCTATAAGAAAAGCTTAACAACTAAAAAATAATAGCGATACTAATCTACGAATAAACACGAATCTACGAATTACGAATGCTACGAATTAACACGATACCAAATTCGTAGATTTGTAGATTAGCATTAGATTCGTAGATTTGTATCATACTATTCGTAATTATGAAAATGGAGAATATAAAGCAATGGGATATTTTGAAAAACTTAGCTCAAAGGGGAACGATTCCTCAAGGCATAATTTTTTCCGGTGAGAAATTTTTAGGAAAGAAAAAAATGGCCTTGGACTTTGTAAAACTTTTAAATTGCCAAGAAAAAGATTTTTCTAAAAGACCTTGTCAGAAATGTTTGCCTTGTAAATTAATTGAAAAAGAAAATTATCCTGATTTTATTTTGATAACTCCGAATAAGGGAGATATCCAGATTTCTCAAATAAGGGATTTGCAATCAAATCTAAATATTACTCCACAACTATCCAATTTTAAAGCGGTTATTATTGATAAAGCGGAAAGATTGAACAAGCAGTCCCAGAATTGTCTTTTAAAAATATTGGAGGAACCAAAAGGAAAAGTTCTTTTGATTTTCATAACATCTTGTCTGAAAAGTTTATTAGATACGGTTCGTTCGAGATGCCAAGTTCTAAGATTTTATCCAACCGTATTTTCTTTGGGTGATAAGGAAAAACTCCAAGAGATAGAGAGGGTGGTTAATTTGGAAATTGAACAAAAAATTTCTTTTTGTAAAAACTTTTTTGATGAAAAAAACTCTTTTGAGGGGGTAGATGAATTCTTGGTTACTTTTGAAAATTATTTTCGGGGGGTTATTATGAAAAAAATAAAAATGGATAATGAACTTTTGAATTTCTTATCTTTAGAAATAGTGGAGAACTATTCTTTTTCCGACATTACCAAGACAATCAATATGGTGGAGGAATTAAGGGTTTTGATTAACACTACCAATGTCAATCAAAAATTGGCATTAGAAAACTTGATGGTTAATATCTGCTCGTGAGGGTGAGGCGAAGCCAAAGCCCGATTGGCTAATTAATGTTAACTCCGCCAAACCCAGCACTTATTTATACGGAAGTATTACAAAGATTTTAATTTTATAAATTTGTTTTTCTGTATAAATAAGTGCTGGGTATAAGAATCTGTAATCTGCCAAACCCAGCACTTATTTCTATAAAAGTATTACAAATGTTTTAACTTTATAAATTTGTTTTTCTGTACAAATAAGTGCTGGGTTCGGCGGAAACATCTTCTAATATGTCTTATCAAGAAATTATTGACAATATAAAACCTCAAATTGAGAAATCCTTAGATTTTTTTAAGGGGCAATTATTAGAAATAAGAGTCGGGAAGCCACCAGTTGCCTTGTTAGAAGAAATTAAGGTAGATTGTTTTGGTTCGGTTTTACCCTTGAAACAATTAGGGATTGTTTCAGTTTCTCCCTTAAGGGGAATGTCAATTCAACTTTGGGATAAAAGCTATGTTGAGGGGGTTATTAAGTCCATTGAAGAGAGAAAATTGGGAATGGGGATTAGGATAGAAGGAAATACTATTTATCTTTCGGCACCCTCTCTAACAGAGGACTCTAAAAAGAACTTAATTAAAATTTTGAACGAAAAGAAAGAAAATATTTTTCAAGTTATTAGAAGATTGCGTGATAAGGCATGGAAGGATATGCAAGACGGTTTTCAAAAAAAAGAGATTAGTGAAGACGATAAGTTTCGGGGGAAAGAGAAATTAGAGGACTTAATTAAGGACTATAAGGATAAAATAAAAAACTTAGTTGAAAATAAAGAAAAAGAAATAGCGGGGTAAAAAGCTTTGCTCTGTCTAACCCAGCACTTATTTATACAGAAAAACAAAATAGGGGTTAACATTATCATTTAGTTTTATAAAGTTAAAACCCTTGTAATATTTTCATATAAATAAGTGCTGGGTATAAGAATCTGTAATCCGCTTAACTTTTTACGGAGTAAAAACTTAAGCGGAAACATCTTCTAATATGTTTTTAACAATTTTAATCGTTATTATATCTTTGGTTTTATTACTAACTATTCATGAGTTTGGTCATTTTATTCTTGCTAAAAAGTTTGGCGTGGAGGTAGAAGAGTTTGGCATTGGTTACCCTCCTCGTCTTTTCGGGAAGAAAATTGGAGAGACCTTTTATTCACTAAATCTTCTTCCATTTGGCGCTTTTGTCAAGATAAAGGGAGAAGAAGGTCAAATTGAAGATTCAAGAAGTTTCCCCGAAAAACCGATTTGGCAAAGGGCCCTGATAGTTTTGGGGGGAGTCGTTTCCTTTTGGATCGTGGCTTTTATTATTTTCAGTTTGATTTCCGGGGTTTGGGGGTTACCAACTGCCGTTTCTGATGATTTTCCCGGAGAATCAAATGTTCAAATTGTTGGAGTATCAAAGGACTCTCCTGCCTTAAAAGCTGATTTAAAAATGGGGGATATTATCAGAGAATTAAAAATTGAAAATGAAAAATTGGGAATAAGCAAAATCAAAGAAATTCAGGAGTTTAGCGAGACCCATAAAGGAGAGGAAATCGTTCTAACTATTCAAAGGGGAGGGGAAATTTCCGAAGTTTCTTTAATCCCGCGAGTTTCTTCGCCAGAAGATGAAGGGGCGATTGGGGTTGCTTTGGTTAGAGTGAGTAAGGTTAAATACTCTTGGTCTAAGTCATTATATATAGGAGCGGTAGTAACTTATCAGAAAACGATTCAAATCCCAATTGTTTTAGGCGGTGTTTTTCGAAACTTTTTAAAAGGAGAAAAGACCGAAGGAGTAGAGCTTATGGGTCCAATAGGAGTAGTTGATGTAATGGGGCAGGCGCTAAATACGGGGGTGGATAGTTTCTTGATTTTAGTGGCGATGATTGCCGTTTGGCTGGCTTTATTTAATATTTTACCGATTCCAGCTTTAGACGGAGGGAAACTTCTATTCTTAATTATTGAAGGGATACGCAAGAAACCTATTTCTCAAAAAATAGAACAGGGCATTACCATTTTTTGTTTTGTCTGTTTGCTTGTTTTGATGTTTGTCGTAACAATAAAAGATGTTTTAAACCTGTTATAATATTCTATAAAAATATTTTATTTATTTCTTGGTCTATGGAGAAAAATTTTGAAAAAGAACAACTTGTTAAAAAATCAGAGGATTTTCCTAAATGGTACACCGAGGTAATACTTCGGTCGGGGCTTGCTGATTATGCTCCAGTTAAGGGGTGCCAAGTTATAAGACCTTATGGCTACGCTATTTGGGAAAATATTAAAAATGTTTTAGACAAGATGATTAAGGATGCCGGGGTAAAAAACGCTTATTTCCCTCTCTTTATTCCCGAAAAGTTTTTAAAAAAAGAGAAAGAACATATTAAGGGTTTTTCGCCTGAATTAGCGGTGGTGACAATTGGGGGAGGGAAAGAATTGGAAGAAAAACTTATTGTGAGACCTACCTCCGAAACGATTATCTACGATATGTATAGCAAATGGATAAAGTCATGGAGGGACTTGCCAGTTTTAATTAATCAATGGGCCAATGTTGTCAGGTGGGAAAAAAGGCCCCGATTATTTTTAAGAACAACTGAATTTTTATGGCAGGAGGGGCATACGGTTCATGAGACCCACGAAGAAGCGATAGAGGAAGCGAAGCGAGCTCTTAGGGATTATGTTAAGCTTTATCGGGAATTTTTTGCTATTGACGGGATTTGGGGAATAAAAAGCGAATCGGAAAAATTTCCCGGAGCTCAAGCAACATATACTTATGAAATGTTGATGCCTTCAGGCATTGCTCTTCAAGGATGTACTTCCCATGATTTAGGGCAAAATTTCTCTAAGGTCTTTGGAATTAAGTTTCAAGACCGAAACGGGAAAGAGCAAATACCTTGGCAAACAAGCTGGGGGTTGTCCACTAGAAGCATAGGGGCATTTATAATGGCCCATGGTGACGATTCAGGTCTTATTATCCCTCCTAAGTTGGCTCCTATCCAAGTTGTCATAATCCCTATTTTTCAGGGGAAGGATAATAGTAATGAAAGTTTGATTAAAAAGGTGGAGGAAATCAAAAGAGATTTAGGCGATTTTAAGGTTGAGATTGATAAGAGAAAAGAGTATTCTGTGGGGTGGAAGTTTAACGAGTGGGAATTGAAAGGTGTTCCTTTACGAATAGAAATCGGCGAAAAAGAAATCAAAAAAAATAAAGCCACTTTTGTCAGAAGGGATAATGGGGAGAAGAGAGAGGTTGCCTTTAGAGAATTGGCTCTCGAAGTCGGGAAAGAGTTAGAATCTATTCAAGATAATTTATTCGAGAAAAGCAGACAGAATCTTCAAAGGCAAATTAAAGAGGTTTCAGATTATAAAACCTTTAAGAAAATAATGAAAGAGGAAAAAGGTTTTATAAAGGCCTTTTGGTGTGGGGGGGCTGAATGTGAATCAAAAATAAAAAAGGAAACAAAAGCAACGATTAGGTGTCTGCCGTTTGACGCGCCGGAAGAAAATGGGGAATGTGTTTTCTGTCGGAAAAAATCTCGAGAGAAATGGATTTTTGGTCAGGCCTATTAAGTCATTAAAAGGAGAATATAATCTAATTAACAATGTTTAACAAACTTTTATCATATTTTAGCGAAGATATTGCCATCGATTTGGGAACGGCCTACTCTTTGATTTATGTTCGGGGGAGGGGAATTGTCATAAACGAACCATCGGTAGTGGCTATTAATGAAAAGACAGGTCAGATTTTGGCAGTGGGAGAAGAGGCAAAAAAAATGGTTGGCAAGACCCCCTCTTATATTAAAGCGATTAGACCTCTTCAGCGAGGAGTGGTTTCGGACTTTGAAGTAACCGAACAAATGATAAAATATTTTATTGATAAGGCCCATAAAAATAAATTTATTTCTTTGTCCTGGCCAAGAGTAATTATTGGTGTTCCTTCCGGAGTAACCGAAGTTGAAAAAAAAGCGGTTGAAGACGCGGCTAAAGGAGCCGGAGCCAGAGAGGTTTATTTGATAGACGAGCCGGTAGCGGCCGCTATTGGCGCCCGACTTCCTATTCAAGAGGCGAGGGGGAACTTTATAATTGATATTGGTGGAGGGACATCGGAAATTGCGGTTATATCTCTTGGGGGAGTGGTTTGTTCAAAAAGCTTAAAAATTGCCGGCGACCAGCTTAATCAGGATATTATTAATTATGTTCAGGAGAATTATAAACTTCTAATCGGCGAGAGGTCTGCCGAGGAAGCGAAAATTATTATTGGCCAAGCAGTACCCTCAAAAGAAAAAAAAATAATTTCTTTAAGAGGGAGAAATTTAATAACCGGTCTTCCTGAAGAAATTCAAGTAACTTCCGAAGATATTCGGAAAGCGATGGCAAAGTCCTTAAATCAGATAATTGAAGCCATAAAGTTGACGATAGAAGAGACTCCGCCCGAACTTTTAGCTGACATAATGCAGGATGGAATTTATTTTGTCGGAGGAGGTTCTCTCTTAAAAGGAATGGATAAATTAATCAGTCAAGCGACAGGAATGGCGGTGAGAATTATTGAAGACCCTTTGACAGCGGTTGTCAGGGGCGGGGGGATTGTCTTGGAAGGGCTTGATGAATTAAGAGGTGTTTTAACCGACACCAGCACGGGAGAAATTATTAAGTAAAATAGTTTTCAGCCACGAAAGTTTAATTTTCATAGTTTGATTTTTTGCCGTGACAATATAAGGATGTCGCGGATTTTTTATTGGTTTAATTTTAAAAAGTAAGGGGAAATATTACACTTTAGGACGATCGTCCTAAAACGATACAAAATAAAATATTATTTTGGAGTGTTTGTTATCAATACAAAATTATATTTTCTAAAAGGTTTTTTCTTGATTGAAGGGCTATTTTAAGTTAAACTATGATTGAGTTTATCAGAGGTTGAGTTTATTAGAGATTAGGTCGATTAGGTCAATTTTATTCTTATGGTTTCAAAAGAAGAAGTAAAACATATTGCCAAATTGGCTCGGCTTGGGTTATCAGAAAAAGAAATAGAGAAAATGGGCAAAGAATTGTCCCAGATTTTGGATTATGTTAATTTATTAGATGAATTAGATGTTTCTGAAACCGAATCGGTTTTTGAACCCAACAGTTTAAATAATATAATGAGAGAAGATAAAACTGGAAAGGGGGGCGACCCCAAAAAGATAATTGAACAGTTCCCAGAGAAAAAAGGGGATTTTGCCAAAGTAAAAGAGATATTGAACTAATTTAATTTTATCTTAAAAATGAAAATACAGGGCTTAACAATCAAAGATATTCAAAGAGGACTAAAGGAAAAAAAGTTTTCTGCTGTTGAGTTAGCCGAAAAGTATTTGGGGAAAATAAAATCCGAAGATAAAAAGATAGGGGCCTTTTTAAATATCTCCCGGGATTTAGCTTTATCTCAAGCTAAAGAAGTGGACGATTTAATTTCAAAAGGGGAAGAGATTCCTTTAATAGGTGGCGTGCCGATGGCGATAAAGGATAATATCTTAATAGAGGGGTTGAAATGCACAGCCGGTTCAAAGATATTAGAAAATTATAAAGCGGTTTTTGACGCTACCTGTATTAAAAAACTAAAAAAAAGCAAGGTTTTATTTTTAGGAAAAACGAATTTAGATGAGTTCGCTATGGGGTCTTCAACGGAGAACTCCGCTTTTCAAAAAACATTTAATCCTCATGATTTAAACCGGGTTCCTGGTGGCTCCTCTGGTGGCTCGGCGGCGGCGGTCGCTTCCGATGAATGCTGTTGCGCTCTCGGGTCTGATACGGGTGGTTCAATCCGTCAGCCGGCTTCTTTTTGCGGTGTGGTTGGTTTAAAACCGACTTACGGGGCGGTTTCTCGCTATGGTTTAATCGCTTTTGCTTCTTCCTTAGACCAAATAGGTCCTCTTGCCAAAAATGTGGAAGATTGCGAAATTATTTTTGATGTTATTAAAGGAAAAGACCCACTCGACTCAACTTCGGTTGAATCGAAGTTTCCAATTCCTAATTTTCAACTTTCAAAGTTGAGGATTGGTATTCCTAAAGAATATTTTGGGAAGGGGATAAGTAAAGAAGTCAAAGTGGAAGTAGAAAAGGTAATTAAAAAAATAGAAAAAGAAGGAGTAAAAATTGAAGAAGTTTCTTTGCCTCATACCAAATATGCCATTGCTTGTTATTATATTATTGCTACATCGGAGGCAAGTGCTAATTTGGCACGATATGATGGGATAAAATATGGGTTAAAAAAAATTAAATCTGATAATTCAGTTCTTTTAGATGATTATTTGGAAACAAGAAACGAGGGTTTTGGCTCGGAAGTCAAAAGAAGAATTATGTTAGGGACATATTCTTTGTCATCAGGTTATTATGACGCTTATTATTTGAAGGCTCAAAAAGCAAAAGATTTAATCAAAAAGGATTTTGAAGAGGTCTTTCAAAAGGTTGACCTTATTTTTACGCCGGTTTCTCCTGTTTTGCCCTTTAAAATGGGAGAAAAAGTAAAAGACCCTCTTGAGATGTATCTTTCTGATATTTTAACGGTCTCGGTCAATTTGGCTGGATTGCCGGCTCTTTCTTTACCTTGTGGCGAGGTTGATAACTTGCCTGTTGGGCTTCAAATTATCGGCAGGCCTTTTCGGGAATCAGAAATTTTCAGGGCTGGAAAAATAGTTGAAAGTTTAGTAAGATAAAACTAAATGAATTATTATCCGGAAGTAAATGAATATTCGGAACTTTGGGGCAAGATTAAAGAGATTTTTAATTATTTAATTTCTCCTCAATTACAGAAAAGCGTTTTTCCTTTGAAAATAGTTTTTATTATTATTTCCGCCTCTTTTTTATTTTTAATTATTTATTTTCTTTGCAAGAGTAGTTTATTATATTGGATTAGTCCAGTTAGACCTGTTAAAAAAACAAAGAAAAAGAGTTGATTTTGAGAGGAGTTGATATAGAATAGAAAATTATCGCGGGGTAGAGAAGAGGTATCTCGCCAGGCCCATAACCTGGAAATCGCTGGTTCGATTCCAGCCCCCGCAACTATCCTTCGCTAAAGCTACGGAATAGCAAGCAAAGTGATACGGGGTTTTAGTAAAGTATATTAAAGTGATACGAAGCTTTAGCGAAGTACACCAGCCCCCGCAACATTGATTTTATCTAAATCTATGATTTAGGTAAAAAATCAATGCCTGCCTAAATTTTGCAGAGCAAAATTTAGGCGGGCGTAAGAACAAGTAAATTTGCTGTAGCTCATTAACTTGTTCTAACGCCGGTGTAGCTCAGGGGTTAGAGCAGTGGAATCATAATCCACGTGTCGGGGGTCCGAATCCCTCCACCGGCACAAAAGATTAGGATAACTTAGTTAATCGCTGGTAGGGGGGTTGGTAACGCGATGTTCAACTCCCTCATCAATCTTCGCTTCACGAAGATTGATAGAAAAGATTTTTTGAAAAAAAATCTTTGACCATCTCTTCGCTTCACGAAGATTGATAGAAAAGATTTTTTAAAAAAAATCTTTGACCATCTCTTCGCTTCACGAAGATTGATAGAAAAGATTTTTTAAAAAAAATCTTTGAACACCGGCACATAAGAACGACTAAATTCAAATTGTTCATTAAGTCGTTCTAATGCAGTCGTAGCTTAGCTGGTTCAAAGCGCCGCCCTGTCACGGCGGAGATCGTGGGTTCAAATCCCATCGGCTGCGCTTTTTTATTATTTTTTTTATTTCCTCTTTCCCTTTTTTCTTTTTTCCATTTTATCAATCGGGTTCGTTTCTGGACGATCGTCCCAGAATGAACCTTTTATATTTTCTTTTCTTCGTGTAAAAAACAGGTGCGTTTCTGGACGATCGCACCAAACGAACAAAGTGAGCGAGTTAAGCGATGAGAGCTTTGCTCTCATCTTTATTCGCCCACTTTGTGGACTCACAGATGAGGGTAATCCCTCATCGCCTTCAAAACGCACCTTTTTTCTTTTATTCTTTTCCCCCTTTTTTTCCCTTTTTTGCCTATATTTATCTATTTATTTATTTTATAACAAATCCTGACGATCGGCGATATTTGTTATAAAATGTTTCTTTTGCCTTATCCTGTCCGTCTTTATGTTTGGGTTCGTTTCTGGACGATCGTCCTAGAATGAACCTTTTATATTTTCTTTTCTTCGTGTAAAAAAACAGGTTCGTTTCTGGACGATCGTCCCAGAATGAACCTTTTATATTTTCTTTTCTTCGTGTAAAAAACAGGTGCGTTTCTGGACGATCGCACCAAACGAACAAAGTGAGCGAGTTAAGCGATGAGAGCTTTGCTCTCATCTTTATTCGCCCACTTTGTGGACTCACAGATGAGGGTAATCCCTCATCGCCTGCGACAAGCATAGCGAGGAGCAAAGATGAGGGTAATCCCTCATCGCCTTCAAAACGCACCTTTTTTCTTTTTCTATTATTTTTTATTTATTCCACTTATCTGCTCTAACATTCCAACATTCCAACACTTACTCACTTACCCACTTACTCACTTATCCACTTGTCCACTTACTCACTTGTCCACTTACTCACTTTTACACTTTTACACTTTTTCCTTCCTTCCTTTGTGTTGTTTTTCGGAAGGATTTTGTTAAAATAAAAATGTATGTTGTTTTCTTACAATTGGTTAAAGGATTATATCAAGGGAGAATTACCAATTCCCAAAAGATTAGCCGAGCTTTTAAGTGGGCATAGTTTTGAGGTAGAGAAAATTGAAAAAAGAAATGAGGACTGGGTTATGGATATTGATGTTTTACCAAATCGTGCTTGTGATTGTTTGTCTCATATCGGCGTAGCCAGAGAATCCGCTATTGTTTCCGGTCAGAAATTTTGTCTTCCTCTTTGTCCGATAAAAAAGAATAAGGAAGAGAGAGTAAAAAACGAAATTAAATTGAAGGTAGAGGATAAAAATGATTGCCCCCGTTATACTGGGAGGGTAATTTCCAATATCAAAGTTAAGGACTCTCCTTTTTGGATTCAAAAAAGATTAAAGTCCTGCGGGCTTCAACCTATAAATAGTATTGTTGATATTACAAATTATGTGATGTTAGAAACTGGCCAGCCCCTTCACGCTTTTGACCTTGATAAAATGGGACAAGAAATAATTGTTAGGAGGGCGAGGAAGGGGGAAGAAATAAAAGCTCTTGGGGGAGAGGTTTATAAATTAGACGAGGATATTTTAGTAATAGCCGATGAAAAAGAGCCATTAGCTATTGCCGGAATCAAGGGAGGGGAGAAAGCGGAGATTGACTCCCAAACAAAAAGAATACTTATAGAAGCGGCCAATTTTAATCCTAAACTCATTAGAAGAACCTCTAAAAAAATAAAACTAAAAACAGACGCCTCTTGGCGCTTTGAAAATGGGATTGACCCTAATTTGGCCGATTGGACCCAAGAAAGAGTTTCCTCGCTAGTTCAGGGAATAAGCGGAGGAGATGTTTCTCGGAAGACTATAGATTTTTATCCTAAAAAAACGACTGAAAGAAAAATTAAACTAAATTTGAATTATGTTGAAAAATTATTAGGGCGAAAAGTTCTCGGGAAAGAAATAAAAAACGCTCTTGAAAAATTAGGGTTTGAAGTTAAGGGGAAATTATCTGAGGAAATAGAGATAAAAGTTCCCACCCGAAGATTAGATGTCTCTCTCCAAGAGGATTTAATTGAGGAAATAGGAAGGATTTTGGATTATCAGAATATTATTCCGAGTTATCCTTATTCACCATTATTTTCTCCTTCAAAAAATAAAGAAATATTCTGGCAAAAAATTTGTCAGGATATTTTAAAAGAATTAGGTTTTTTTGAGGTCTATAATTATTCCTTTATTGGGGAGAAAGAAAAAGAGGTTTTCGAATTAGATGAGAAAAAATTGGTAGAATTGGAAAATCCGATTAGTTCTCTTAATAGGTATCTTCGTCCTAATTTATTGATTAAGCTGGTAAAAAATGTTGAAGAAAATCTAAAAAACTTTGAAGAAATAAAGATTTTTGAATTAGGCGATGTCTTTGAAAAAAGACAATTAAAAAATAAAAAAGAAGAAATAAAAGAAAGAAAAATGCTTAGCGGGTTAATCGCCAGAAAAAAAACAAATTCTGAAGATTTTTATGAATTAAAAGGTGTCGTGGACTTTCTTCTCAATAAGTTGGCCATCAGCAATATTCTTTATGACGATTTCCAATCAACTTCAGAGTTCTCCAGTCCAAACTTTTGGAATATTCAAAAATGCGCCGAAATAAAAGCTGGGAAGGAGGGGATTGGTTTCTTGGGAGAAATTAATTCGGCTATACTGAAAAAAATAGATATTAAGGAAAAAATTTTTCTTTTCAATCTTAATTTTGAAAAAATTTCTAAAATTGCTTCCGAAGAACAAGAATATAATCCAATATCTCCTTATCCGCCAGCGGTTAGGGATTTAGCCATTTTGGTTTCTCATAATACAAAGATAGTTGATATCTTGGATAAAATAAACAACATCGGAAAAGGTTTAGTTAAAGATGTTGAACTTTTTGATATTTATGAAGGAAAAGAAATTCCCAAAGGCAAAAAGAATCTTGCCTTTCATATAATTTATCAATCGGGGAAGAAAACATTAACATCCGAAGAAGTTGACAATATCCATCAAAGAATTGTCAATGAATTGGAGAAAAAAGCAGATTGGAAAGTCAGAGGGGTTGACAAATAAAATGGTTATGCTACAATGTAAATATAATTGAAGTTCTTTGAAAACAAAAAAGAATAAGTTTGCTTAAGGAGGAAAAAACACGACGTTTAGTCAAGGATGTGCAAGTACGCCAGGACCTTACTGGGTATAAGCCACCAAAAAATCTTCCTCAAAGAGTAAATTTTATCTTAGAGTTCGCTTTTGAAAATTATTATTTCGCCGGCGTGAAATGCGCAGTCCCGGATTAGAAAGGTCCGGTATCAAGAGAAAGCATTTTCTGCCATTTTCAAAGAGCGAATTCGAAAAGAAGTTCGTTCAATGTTTCGGAAATCGAGTCGAGGTCTAACGGTGGATTCAGCGAGTCAAAAACTCAAGCCACAAGGACTAATCTGGCTCGGAAAAAATATTTCTGTCATATTGAAACGAACTCAAGAAAAGTTCGGCACCTGCGATTCAGGGGGTTATCCTACCTAGAAAGTCGGGTGAGCGAACTCCCAGAAGGAGGGACGAATTGGCTGATTTGCTAGTTCGCCATCTTCATACGATCGATCCGTTTCTTCAGAGAGAAGAAGCGTAAGGGGAGGGTAACAGGTTTGGTCAACGACATTTTTAGTCAACGACAGTTACCCTCCCTTTTTTGTTAGATTAAAAATAGATTTCTTTCTTGTTTTTTGGCGATATTTTGTTAAAATTAATAATGAAGATTGTTTAATTGCTCTACTGAAATTAATAAATAATAAAAAAATGATTAAAGAAGAAGAATATAGTGCCAAAGATATTTATGTCCTTAAAGGGCTTGAGCCGGTCAGAAAAAGACCGGGGATGTATATTGGTTCCACGGGCCCCGAGGGACTTCACCATTTGGTTTGGGAAGTTTTAGATAATGGTATTGATGAAGCGATGGCCGGTTTTGCCAACGAAATAGAAATCACTCTTTTATCAGATAACAGAATTAAATGCGAGGATAATGGCCGGGGGATACCGGTTGATAGGCACCCTCAAACCGGAAAATCGGCGTTGGAAACGGTTATGACGACTTTGCATGCCGGGGCTAAGTTCGGTGGGAAGGCCTATCAGGTAGCCGGGGGATTGCATGGAGTTGGGGTCTCTGTTGTTTGTGCTTTAAGTAATTACTTGAGAGCTGAAGTTTGTCGGGATGGAGCGAAATATGCTCAAGAATATTCTCGAGGCAAAGTAAAGACGAAAATAAAAAAAATAGGAAGTTGTAATAAAAGGGGAACAACGATAATTTTTGAGCCCGATTCTACCATATTTAAAAATGTAAAATTTGATTTTAAAAAGATTGTAAATCATATTCGTCAACAGGCCTATTTAAGTTTTGGTGTCAAATTAAAAGTTCGCGACGAAAGAACTTTTCCTAATTTTGATTATAATTTTTACTTTGAAGGTGGTTTGACTTCCTATGTTAAATACCTAATTAACGATTCCGAACCTCGCCACGAACATATTTTTTATACCTGTAAGAAAAAAGATGAAATTTTGGTAGAAGCCGCTTTTCAATATACAAAAGAGATGGAGTGTTTTGAGGAAAGTTTTGCCAATAATATTTTTACTGGCGAAGGGGGAACCCATCTCACCGGTTTTAGAGGGGCGTTGACTAGAACCTTGAATGATTATGCTCGGAAAAATGGTTTCTTGAAAGAGAAGGATGAAAATCTCACGGGGAATGATGTTCGGGAAGGGTTGACTTCGGTCGTTTCCGTTAAAATAAAAGAACCTCAATTTGAGGGGCAAACGAAAGCTAAATTAGGGAATCCTGAAGCAAAGTCCGTTGTTGAAGCCGTTGTTTTAGAAGGCCTATCTGAATTCTTGGAGAAAAACCCTCAAGACGCCAAGTCCATAATTGAAAATTGTTTTTTGGCAGCTCGGGCAAGAAGAGCCGCCAAAGTGGCGAGGACAACCGTTTTGCGAAAAGGGATTTTAGAGGGGTTGACTTTACCGGGTAAATTAGCCGATTGTTCCTCAAAGGACCCGTCCGAATCGGAAATTTATATAGTTGAGGGAGACAGCGCCGGAGGGTGTTTTGCCGGCGATACGAAAATTAGTTTAGTAAATGGCAAAGATGTTTCTTTTAAGGAGTTAATTAAGGAAGAAAAAGAAGGCAAGAAAAATTATTGTTATACCATAAAAGAAAATGGAGAGATTGGAGTTGAATTAATAAAAAATGCTCGGAAAACCAAGAAAAAGGTGAAAGTTGTTAAATTGATATTGGACAATGATGAAGAAATAACCTGTACTCCCGACCATAAGTTTATGTTAAGAAATGGGGGGTATAAAAAAGCAGAAGACCTTACTGTAAAAGATTCATTGATGCCACTCTATCGTAAAAAACAAGAGCGGGAATTAAGAAATGACAAGAGCATTTTAAAATATGAGACAATTTGCCATAGATTTTTTGATAGTGATAAAGAAAAATTAAAAAGTGCTGTGTTAAATTATAATCATCGTATCAAAAAAATAGTCAAAGTTTCTCAAAAAATAGATGTTTACGATATAGAAGTAGAGAGGACTCATAATTTTGCTTTGGCTTCTGGTGTCTTTGTCCATAATAGTGGGAAAATGGCGAGAGACAGGAGATTTCAAGCGATATTGCCCCTTAAAGGAAAAATTTTAAATGTAGAAAGAGCACGCCTTGATAAGATATTAACTTTCAACGAAGTTAAGGCGTTAATTATTGCTTTAGGAACAGCCATCGCCCAGGACTTTGATATAAGTCGCCTAAGATACCAAAGAATTATAATAATGACCGATGCAGATGTTGATGGGGCGCATATTCGAACATTACTTTTAACTCTGTTTTACAGATATTTTCGGGAGATAATTAATAAAGGATATCTTTACATAGCCCAGCCACCCCTTTATAAGATTCAAAGCGGGAAAAGCGTAGAGTATGCCTATACGGATGCCGATAAAGAAGAGATTTTAACCACTTTTAAAAAAGAGAAAAAAACAGAGCCAAATATCCAACGATATAAGGGCTTGGGAGAGATGAACCCTTTGGAACTTTGGACTACGACAATGGACCCTCAAAACAGGATATTGCTAAAAGTGGTTATTGAGGACGCCAAAGAAGCTGACCATATTTTTGACATATTAATGGGGAAAGAGGTTATGCCCCGAAAGAAATTTATTCAGCTTTACGCCAAGAAAGTCAAGAATTTGGATATTTAATATCCCGCTGCCGACATTGCTCCCGCAGTTGATGGAAAAATAACAAATAACAAATAACAAAACCCAAACAAATCCCAAATAATAAACCCAAAATTCTAAACCCTAAACCCATTTATAATTTATAATTTATTATTTAGAGCTTGTTTGTTATTTGTGATTTGTTTTTTGGAATTTGCTCCGATAACTGCGAGGGGGGAGAACACCTTGACAAACTATCTGTGGGGCGTAGTATTAAATTATAGCCCCTTTGGGGCTTTTTTAAAAGTTTTGTATAAATTTTCGAGTGTGAAATACGATGAAAATTTAATAACAAAACTTTAACCTGCTACAATTTTACTTCATAAATTTGAGCGGAAACAATTTCTAATATGATGATTTTGGAAAAAATAAAACTTTTTTTTAAAGAAGTTTGGACTGAAGCTAAAAGAGTTGATTGGCCTACCCGAAACGAAACAATCAATCATACCCTGATAGTGGTTGGGATAACATTAGGAGTAGCTTTTTTCTTAGGAGCTTTAGATTTTATTTTTATAAAAATTTTAAGTAAGATAGTGTTTTAGTTTTAACATTATGTCAAAACAAAAAGTACAACAAGGAAAGAATTGGTATGTTATTCATACTTATCCGGGAGAAGAAGAGGCGGTGGCTAGAAACTTAAAACAAAGAATAGAAAACTTAGATATGGACGACGAGGTTTTCAATGTTATTGTTCCTAAGGAAAAAAAGATTAAAATCAGAAATGGGAAAAGAAAGGTGGTCGAGGAAAGGATTTACCCCGGATATGTTTTCATTGAAATGATTGTAACTGACGAGTCATGGTATGTTGTCAGAAATACGCCAAGGGTTACTGGATTTATTGGAGCCGGAACAACGCCTATCGCTGTTTCCGATAAGGAAATTGAAATATTGAAAAAAAGAATTGGAGTAGAATCTCCCCAATATAAAATTGATGTTAGTATCGGAAGTTTAGTGAAAATTACCGATGGTCCATTTAAGACATTTGAGGGGAATGTTTCTGAAATTGACACAGCGAAAGGAAAATTAAAAGTATTGGTTAATGTTTTTGGACGGGATACGCCGATTGAGGTTGATTCATTACAGGTAAAGAAGTTATAAAAGAAGATATTATATTTATAATAAAATTTATTCCGTTATTTTTATAAATCTTAACAAGTATGGCGAAAATTAAAGCAATAGTAAAATTACATATTAAAGCCGGCAAAGCGAGCCCAGCTCCTCCAGTGGGGCCCAGCTTGGCTCAACACGGCATAAACATTAGCGAGTTTTGTCAAAAGTTTAATGATGCTACTAGTGAGCAGGAAGGTTTTACTATTCCTGTTGAAATCACGGCTTACGAAAATGGTTCGTTTGATTTTAAATTAAAGACCGTTTTAACTTCGGAATTATTAAAAAAGGCAGCTGGGATAGAAAAGGGCTCGGGAGTCCCTAATCGGAAAAAAGTTGCCAAAATCAACAGAAAGCAGTTAGAAGAAATTGCTCAAAAGAAAATGGCTGACCTTAACACTAAAGATATTAATGAAGCAGTTAAAATCATTGAAGGAACAGCCAAGAGTATGGGAATTGAGGTAGAATAAATAAAAAATTGTTAAAGTACTTTAAAAAATAAATAATTTAATCACAGGAGGAATTGAAATGGCAAGATTACTATTCAAAGAAGGAAGCTTTCGAATTTTATCTGACGATGTTGGAGGATTATTACCCCAAGAAATGAACGAACTTATCAAGATGGCTGGTTGTACTTCACACCAAACACGAGAAAAAACCAAAAAAACGCCGGAAGAGTTTATTGAAATGATTTGGGAAATAAAGCATTATTCTGTCCTGGAACATAGTTGGTTCAGTTTTTTCCTTTCCCCATTTTCCCAAACCACCTTAAAAAGAATAGGTTTTGATTTGCTGAAAGCCAATGGGCTTTTTCAGGTTACTGCTGAGCAGGATTTCTTATTGATTTCTGGTAATGCTCGTATTTTTAACGAGGCCTATTCAAAGGTCATTCGCAAAAAAATGGAAGGGAGAGGACTGATTGAAACTCTTTTATATGAGCTTCACAAAGAAAATCCTGTTCTTTTTCATCAACCCGAAATAGGATTTGAAGAGTCCAATTCTTTTAAGTTTTATCGCCATAGATTAACGAGAAGTCCGTTAATCATCAAACGAGATGACATTCTCACCCACCGAGCAATGACGGTGGAGTTCAATAATCATTCCCGAGGATTCACTCACGAGGATGTTCGAAGCAGAAATGGAGATGAAAAAATAACTTCGTATACTCAAGCATCAACCAGGTATGTTGACTTTGCTAAGGGTCAAGTAGATTTGGAAAAATTCCAAATTAAATTTATTCTTCCCTATAACAACATTTTTGATTTTAATCAGAAAGTCAATCTTGAGGTTAAAGGGATGAATTATTCTTTTACTGCTCAAGAGTTCGTTGATTTAGTCGAGGGATGGTATCGAGCTTTACGAGCAAGGGGACTTAGGCCAGAAGAGGCCAGACAATGGCTTCCAATTGGCATAGAATCCCAAATTGTCCAAACATATAATTTGAGAGAGTGGCTTCACTGGTTTTATTTGCGAACCGGTCAAGCTGCTCATCCAGAAATCAGGTGGTCGGCAGTAAATCTTCTCAAAGAGGTTCAACGCCGTATTCCTGGTATTTTTGATGACTTTGAGTTCGGAGTAAAGAAAGACGGTTCCGAATATGCGATTTATACCGGCAATGAGCTGATTTGAGAAGTAATTTCGGTCTTTTAAAGATAAGCCCTTCTTGTTCAAGAGGGGCTTTTTGTTTATCCAAAATATGTTAAAATAATCATAAATGATAAAGAATAAATATCGCGGACAATTTATTGTTTTTGAGGGATTAGACGGTTCTGGCCAATCAACTCAAGTGGAACTTTTGGCTAACTTTTTGGAAAAAAAAGGAAAAGAGGTTTTGAAAACTAAAGAGCCGACAAAGGACTCAAAGGCGGGGAAAATAATTGAAAAAGTATTAGCGGAGAAAAAAAAGATTTCTCCCCTAAAATTACAGAAATTATTTTCTCGGGACAGGAAGCACCATCTTAAAAAAATAATCATTCCCGCTCTCAAAAATGGAAAAATCGTAATTTCTGACCGTTATTTTTTTAGCAGTTTTAGTTATGGCAAATCAGATGGCTTAAAATTAAAAAAACTTTATGGTCTTAACAGAAAATTTTTAAAACCGGATATTGTGTTTTTTATTGACACCTCGCCGGAAGTTTCCATCGGAAGAGTTGAGAGTCGGGGTAAAGAAAAGACCCTTTTTGAGAAACTTGGAAAATTAAAAGAAGTTTACCAAAATTATAAGGAAATCTTGGAGGATTATAGCCAAGAAAATAAAGTTTATTTTATAAAAGGAGAAAGGTCTATTAGTCAAATTTCCGAAGATATAAAAAGTTTGGTTGAGAAATTCTAACCATAATGGAGAATTTTTCTTAATCAAGCCCTTTTATCCGTCTAACCCAGCACTTATTTCTATAGAAACACAAAATAGGCATTAACATTATCGCTTAGAATTACAAAATTAAAACCCTTCTAATACTTCCGTAAAAATAAGTGCTGGGTGTAAGACATTGTAACATTCGTGAATGCTCCGCATTCACTCATTAACAATCTCTAATATGTTAAAAAATCCTGCTAAAATAATTGACCACACAAATATTAAAGGAACAGCCACCGAGAAAGAAATAAAAAAAACTTGTCGGGAAGCGATAAAATATTCTTTTAGAAGTGTTTGTGTTAACCCAAAATGGGTAAAGTTTGTGAATCAAGAATTAAGAAATACGACGATAAAAACAATTGTTCTAATAGACCCACCAATGGGGTTGAGTTCTCATACTAAAAGGGTGGAGGAATGTAAGAAAGCCAAGAAAGACGGAGCCAATGAATTAGATGTAGTATTAAATGTTATTGATATAAAATATGAAAGATACGATGAGGTTTTAAATGACTTAAAGGATATTTGTAAAATTTTGCCTACGAAAGTTATTATTGGCTCTGGTTATTTAACGAACGAAGAAATAGAAAAAGCATCAGAGGTAGTTAAAAAAGCAGGGGGATTTTGTGTTAAGACGGCAACCGATAAAGACCCCTTAGGGAATATTGAATTGGAAGAAAAGGCGCGCCATCTTAAAATTATGAGAAAGGCGGCTCCGGGTTTAAAAATTAAGGCCTCTGGTGGGATAAGAACATTGAAGGATTTTGAGATGATGGTCAAAGCTGGCGCCGATATTGTCGGGAGCAGTTCCAGTGTTGAAATAATGAAACAATACAAGAGACGAAAACACTGAATAAAATTAACCTAATTTCTAACGAGTTTTTACGAAGTAAATCAAAGATTTTTTCAAAAATCTTTTCCACCCTTCGCCGTTGCTCGGGCAAGCGAGTCAAGATGAGGCTTTAGCTTCATCGCCTATCATTTCTAATTTCTAATGAAATCCCAATGACCAATGACTAATTTCTTGGTTTAAATCTAAATGTCAAAATCCAAATGTCAAATCAAATCCAAATGTCAAAATCCAAACAAATTCTAAATAATAAATAATAAATTATAAATGGGTTTAGAATTTAGAGTTTAGAATTTTAACTCTAATTAGTTATTAGACATTGGTTATTGATTAGAAATTAGGTCAATTAGAAATTTATCTGTTATGTCCTTTTCTCCAACAATCGGTTTAGAAATTCATATTGAGCTTGGGACTAATTCCAAGATGTTTTGTTCTTGTAAAAATGATTCCGAAGAAAAAAGACCCAATTTTAATATCTGTCCAATTTGCCTTGCTCATCCGGGGACTTTGCCGGTTATTAACGAGAAGGCCGTGGATTTAGTGATAAAAACGGCCTTGGCTTTAAATTGTAAAATTGAAAAACATAGTTTTTTTGAGAGAAAAAACTATTTTTATCCCGATTTGCCCAAGGGGTATCAAATATCTCAATACCAGATTCCTTTAAGCCGGAATGGTTTTTTGGAAATTTCCCCAAGAGGAGAAAACAAAGTAGTTCGCATCAATAGAATCCATTTGGAAGAGGACACCGGTCGTTTAATTCATCCAGAAAAAGAAAATTATTCCCTCGTTGATTTTAATAGAGCCGGAGTGCCTTTAATGGAATTGGTCACCGAACCGGATATTTCTTCAGGAGAAGAAGCTCGAAAATTTGCCAAGGAGTTTCAGTTGATTTTAAGGTATTTAGGTGTTTCCGGAGCCAATATGGAAAAAGGAGAAATGAGATGCGAGGTGAATATCTCTCTTTCAAAGGACTTTTCATTGGGGACAAAAGTAGAAGTTAAAAATCTAAACTCCTTGCGGGCGGTGGAAAAATCTATTAATTATGAAACAGCAAGACAATCGGAACTTTTAAGAAAAGGCAAAAAAGTGGTTCAAGAAACAAGAGGGTGGGATAATAAAAAGGAAATAACTTTTTCCCAAAGAGAGAAGGAGGAATCCCACGACTATCACTATTTCCCCGAACCTGACCTTCCTCCCTTAAATATTAGCGAAAAATTTATAGAAAAAATCAAAAATGAAATCGGAGAATTGCCCCAGCAAAAAAGGGAAAGATTTAAAAAAGAATATTTCCTTTCTGATGAAGATGTTGAAATATATGTATTTCAAAAGAACTTAGGGGATTACTTTGAAAAAGTGGTTTCAGAGTTAAAAAATTGGATAAAAGAAAAGAAACCAACTGAAAAAATAGATGACAAAGAGTTTGAAAAAGTTATCAAGATTGCTTCTAATTATATTTCAAGCGACCTTCAAGGTTTCTTAGAAGGGGAGAGTGTTGGTGATGAAAACTTTAAAATCACTCCCGAAAACTTTGCCGAGTTTATTTCAATGATTTATTTTGAGGAGATTTCAAGCAAAATTGCCAAGATACTTCTGAAAGCAATGTTTGAAACCGGGGGCGACCCTTCTCAAATTATTGAGGATAAAGGGCTAAACTTAATAACTGACAATAAGCAAATTGAAAAAGTGGTTAGAGATGTAATCAAGAAAAATCAGAAAGCAGTTGATGATTATAAAGGTGGGAAAGAAACATCTCTCCAATTTTTAGTCGGACAAGTTATGGCTATAACAAAGGGGACAGCGAACCCGAAAGAGGTTATCAATGTTTTTAAAAAAACATTATCTTGATTATTAAGTTTTAACTATGGGAAAGATTTTTTTTGACTCAACTCAAAAATTGTATCAAAAAATAGGAAAAGAAGAGATAAAAGGGTTAACTGTTCCGGCTTTTAATATTAGAACTTTGACATACGATACGGCAAGGGTTATTTTCCGAACAGCGAAGAAAAACAAAGTTGGAGCATTTATTATTGAATTGGCGGAATCAGAAATAGATTATACGAATCAGTCCTTCAAAAAATATTCTTCGGTCGTATTCAAAGCAGCAAAAAAAGAAAATTTTAAGGGGCCTATTTTTTTACAAGGAGACCATTTTAAAATAGGAAAGGATTTGGGAAAAATAAAAAAATTGATAAAGGAAGCGGTAAAAGTCGGGTTTTACAATATTGATATTGATGGTTCGAATCTTCCTATAAAGGAAAATTATAAAAAAACGGCTGAAATAACTTCTTTTATAAGAAAAATAGAACCAAAAAGAATAACTATTTCAATCGGAGGAGAGATTGGGATAATAGGCGGAGAGAACACAAAGATTTTTGAATACGAAGATTTTATTAGCGGTTATCGCCAAGAGTTGTTAAAATACGGCGACTTAAAAGGGTTAATTAAGGTGGCTATTCAAACGGGAACTTCTCATGGCGGACTAATGCTCTCTTCGGGGAAATTAGAAGAACCAAAAGAAGATTTTGAGATTTTAGCGACAATTTCTCAAGAAGCCCGCCGATTTAAAATGGCTGGTGCTGTCCAACATGGTGCCTCCACTTTGCCGGATAACTATTTTAAAAGATTTCCGGAAATTGGCTGTTGCGAAATTCATTTAGCGACTGCTTTTCAAAATGTCGTCTTTGAAAGCGAATATTTCCCTGAAAAATTGAGAGAAAGAATTTATAATTGGTTAAAGGAAAAATACAAGGAGGAAAAGAAAAAAAACGAAAGTGAGATTCAATTTATTTATCGGTTAAGAAAAAATGGGCTAGGCCCATTTAAAAAAGAAATATCTAAAATGCCTCGAAAAAATATTAACAAGATATGCGAGGAATTAGGGACAAGGTTTGAGTTTTTTTTCAAATCCCTTAATGTTTGTAATACTTCCGATTTAATCAAGAAAATCTACAATTAATTTCCGGGCTTCTTTTTCGTTTTTTAACCAATTTATTCTTTTATCTTTCTTAAACCAAGTCATTTGCCTTTTAGAAAACTTTTTGGTATCTGACAAAAGAAATTTCACCATATCAGGATAGGTGATTTTTTTTTGAAGATAACGGCTAAGCCATCTGTATTCCAAACCAAACTCGTCAAGCCGTTCCCATTTCACTCCTTCTTTTTGGTGGAGATTTTTTATTTCTTCAAGCATTCCTCCTTCGAGTCGCCTAAGTATCCGTTTTTCTATTAAAAGACCCAATTCTTCTTTTGTTTTTCTTATTCCCAAGAGAAGGCAATCAAACAAGTAATTTTTTTTAAGGAGAGGGACTTTCCCCATTTTCTTCGCTATTTCAATAGACCTAATCAATCTTCTTTTATTACTCCCATCAATATTTTTGGCTCTTTCTTTGTCAATATTTATCAGTATTTCAAAAAGTTCTCCGGTTGATTTTTTTTCAAGTTTTTCTCTTAACTTTTGGTCGGGCTTCAGTTTTGGGAATTGCCATCCTTCAACTACTGAATAAATATAAAAAGGGGAGCCACCAACTAAAAAAGGAATCTTTTTCTTTTTCAAGATTTTTTTTATCTTTTCAATTGCTAATCTTTGGTACTCGGCTACCGAGAATCTTTTTTTAGGGGAGACAATATCTAAGAGGTGATGGGGGATACCTTCCATTTCTTCTTTGGTGATTTTCCCGGTTCCGATATCCATATTTTTATAAACTTGTCTTGAATCAGCCGAAACTACCTCACCGTTAAATTTCTGGGCAAGTTTTATTGATAAATCAGTTTTTCCCGAAGATGTCGGGCCTAAGATAACTATGATTTTACCTAATTTCTTCTTTTTCATTTTTATCTAAATTGGCAATAAGTCCACCCAATCCCCAAGGATACGACTTAATAATTTTTACTTGGTGAAACGAGCCAATTAATTCTCTCTCCCCCTTAAACTTTATCGTTTTATATTGAGGTGATTTCCCAAGGATAAAATTATCTTTGTCCTTTATTGCTAAGACCTTTATTTCTTTTCCGACTAATTTATTATTTTTCTTCTGATTGTTTTGAGCCAAAATCTTTGTTAAGACCTTATCTCTTCTTCTTTTTTCTTTTTGAGAAATATTATCTTTCATTTTAAAGGCAGCCGTCATAGGTCTTGGCGAGTATTGGGAGATATAAGCCATATCAAACTTTACCTTTTTAAACAATCTTGCTGTTTTTCTAAAATGCCTTTTTGTTTCCCCCGGGAAGCCAACAATTATATCGGTGGATAAGGCGATGTCGGGTACCGCCCTTTTGATTTTTTTGACTAATTTCAAATAATCATTCACTTTATATCTCCTCTTCATTGCTTCTAAAATCTTGTTGCTTCCCGATTGGATAGGGAGATTTAAATAGGGGGTTATTTTTTTGGATTTTGCCATAATCCTAATAAGTTCATCCGAAAAATCCTTGGGATTGGAACTGGTGAATCTAATCCAAAAATCTCCCGGGATATTGCCAATTAAAGATAAGAGCCCAGAGAAATTTATTTCTTGAAACTCGGGTTTTGTTCCAAACTTATCTTTCGGCATTTGGATTTTGGATTTATAACTATTAACATTTTCTCCCAATAACCATATTTCTTTGAAGTTCTTTTTGACAAGATGTTTGACTTCAGAAATAATTTTCTCCGCTGGTCGACAATTTTCTCGTCCTCTTGTATAAGGGACAACGCAATAGGAGCAAAAATTATCACAGCCGGTAGAGATTGGGACATTAGCCACGGGGAAAGATGAATATTTTGGTTTAACACTAAAAAAGTTTTTGACTTGCTCGGAAAACTCTTTGGAATCCGAAATATAATCAAAATATTGAGCAAAGTTTTTTTTGTCTTTTTTTAAGATACATCCGGTGAGAATAATTTTGAGATTTTTGTTCCCCTTTTTTAAATCTTTAAATTTGGGGATTAAGCCATAAACCCTATCCACGGCTGACTGGCGGATGGAACACATATTAACCGCGATTAAATCGGAATTATCTATTTTTTGGCTTTTTTCGTAACCCTCCTTCTCTAAAACGGTGGCAATTCTTTCGGAGTTTGAATGATTTAATTGACAGCCATATGTAATGATATGATATTTCATATTTTTTATCTTACAATAAAAAATCTTTTTTCTCAAAAAGATATTAACTTAACAAACACAAAAAGAGCTAAGCTCCTTTTTATTCTCTTTTATTGATTTCTAATTTAATTTTTTCCTTAAATTTTTCCAAGCCCATTTCTCCGAGATTCCCCTTATCTCTTTGGCGGACATTAACAGTTTTATTTTTCTTTTCATTGTCTCCAACAACCAAAAGATAGGGGATTTTTTGGATTTCTCCTTCTCTAATTTTTTTAGAAACGGTCTCATTCCTGCCTTTTAATTTACAACGAGACCCGGACTCGTTGAGTTTTTTCATAACTTCCTCAGCATATTTTTGATGAGCCAAACCGATTGGGATAACCCATATTTGTTCAGGAGCCAACCATAAAGGAAAACTGCCGGCATAATGTTCAATTAGAACACCAATAAATCTTTCTAAAGAGCCAAGAAGGGCCCGATGAATCATAATTGGTTGTTCTTTTTTGGATTTTTGGTTAATATATTCCACCTGAAATCTTTCCGGGAGATTGAAATCAACCTGGATAGTGGTGCACTGCCAAGACCTGCCTATGGAGTCCTTTATCTTAATGTCTATTTTGGGACCATAGAAAACGCCTTCACCCGGGTCAATTTGATAGGATATTTTCAATTTCTCTAAAGCGTTTTTTAACGACTTAGTTGCTTTCTCCCAGTTTTTAACAGTTCCCACATATTTTTTGGGCATAGTTGAGAGATAAACAGCATAATCCTTGAACCCAAATGTTTTTAAGATATGAATAGTTAATTTGAGGGTAGAGATAAGTTCTTTTTCAAGTTGTTCCGGAGTACAAAATATATGAGCGTCATCTTGGGTAAACCCTCGCACCCTTGCTAAGCCATGCAATGTCCCTGACCTTTCGTATCTATAAACAGTCCCTAATTCGGTGTATCTTATCGGGAGGTCTCTATAACTTCTTATTTCTTGTTTATAAATAGCGATATGAAAAGGGCAGTTCATCGGTTTTAGTTGATAATCGTTTTTTTCGTCCTGATTGATTTCCATTAAATGAATTGGGGGAAACATTCCTTCCTTGTAAAAGCCGGTATGTCCCGATGTTTTCCAAAGGTCTAATTTGGCAATATGGGGAGTGGAGACCAATTCATATTCGTTTTTAAGATATTCGTCAATAATAAAACCCTCAATAATTTTTTTGAGCATTGCTCCTTTTGGATGCCATAATATGAGCCCCGGCCCAATATTATCCTCAATATGGAAAAGGTCTAATTTTTTAGCCAATATTCTGTGGTCTCTTTTTTCAATTTCAGTTTGAAGTTTCAAATATTCGTTTAATTCCTTTTCTCTTCCAAACGCCACCCCGTATATTCTAGTGAGCATCTTATTTTTTTCGCTTCCTTTCCAATAAGCGCCAGCGATTTCAGTTAGTTTGAGACCATCAGGGTTTATTTCTTTTGTTGATTTGATATGGGGCCCCTTGCAAAGGTCAATAAAGCTTCCGCTTTCGTAAATCGTAATTTTATTTCCTTGTTGTGCTAACCGAGCGTTAGCGAGGGGGGAAGATGAAGCTTTAGCTTCATCGCCCTTTATCAAGTCCTTAATTATTTCCGATTTATACGGTTGGTTCCTGAATATTTTTTTAGATTCTGTTCGAGATACGATTTTTTTTCTGAACTTAATGTCCTTTTTAATCAGCTCTTTCATCTTTTTTTCAATTTTTGGCAAAGAATCTAAAGCAATCGAGTTTATCATATCAAAATCGTAATAAAAGCCATTTTCAATAGCAGGACCAATGCCAAACTTGGTTCCGGGATATAATTCCTGAACCGCATAAGCGAGAATATGGGATAGAGAATGCCGAATAGTATTAATTTTTATTACCATAAAAATTTAAATAACAAATAACAAATCACAAATAATAAACAAATCCTAAATAATAAATAATAAATTATAAACGGGTTTAGGATTTAGAATTTGGGACTTATGATTTGTTTAGGATTTAGAAATTAGGGTTTAGGGTTTGATTGGGGTTTGGAATTTGGTCATTGGGATTTCATTAGGAATTAGAAATTAGAAATTAGACATTTTACTCTACTATTTCTTCTATATTTTCAGCTATTATTTTAGAAGAGCCCTGATAATTATCAATATGACCCTGGATAAAAACTATTTTATTTTCTTCCCAAAGATCAGAAGTTCTTTCAAGTATTGACGGAAAAACAATCACTTCCGCTTTGTCAGTTAAATCCTCTAATTTAACAAACATCATTGGTAGGCCTTTTTTAGTAAGTATCTTTTTAACAGAAGATATTATCCCTCCGACCCTCACTCTCTGATTGGAGACCCTTTCTTCTATTTCCTTCAAGGGGAGAGTTTTTCTTTCTAAAATTTTTCTAAAGCTTTCTAAAGGATGAGCAGAGATAAAAAGACCTAAAAGTTCTTTTTCCCATATAAGCTTTTGTTCCATTGGAGCCAAAGCAACTTCCTTCAATTTGATTGAATAATTAGAAGAGGATTTTTTTTCTCCAAATAAACTTCTTTGCTCCGAATGATTGAAGGTTCTAATATCCCTATTAAAAGTGAGTATTTCTTCAAGATTTTGGAGAATCTTATTTCTTTCCTCAAACTCGTCAAAAGCGCCGGTCTTTGCCAAACTTTCTAAAGACCTCTTATTCAAGTCCTTTGAATCAATTCTGGAAATGAAATCGCTGAATGTCTTGAATTTTCCGTTTTTTCTCTCTTTAATGATTGCTTCGGAAACATTTGAACCAACATTTTTTATAGCGAACAATCCAAATCTTATTTTCTCTTTACCGGGAACAACAGAAAAGTTTCGGAAACTTTCATTTATATCGGGAGGGAGAACCTCAATATCCATATTCTTACACTCATCTATTAAAAAAGCAATTCTTTCAATTTCCGATTTTTCAGAAGTTAAAAGGGCAGCCATAAACTCAACCGGAAAATAGGTTTTAAGATAAGCGGTCTGATAAGCAATAGTTGCGTAGGTAACGCTATGGCTCTTATTAAAACCATAACTGGCAAAAGGCAAAATCCACTCCCAGATTTTTTGGGCGGTTCTTTTGTCTATCTCGTTTTTTATCATTCCGTTAATGAACTTTTCCTTTTGGGCAACTAATAAACTTTTTATTTTTTTCCCCACCGCCTTTCTCAAAACATCTGCTTCGGAAAGAGAAAAGCCGGCTAAGTCGCGGGCGATTTGCATTAATTGTTCCTGGAAGATACAAATACCATGTGTTTCTTCTAATATTGGTTTTAGTTTTGGATGAAGGTATTCTATATTTTTTCTTCGGTTTTTCCTGTCAATATAATCGGGGATAAATTGCATTGGTCCCGGACGATATAAGGCAACCATTGCCACTATATCTTCAAATTGAGTTGGTTTAAGCTCTCTTAAATATCTCTTCATTCCCGATGACTCTAACTGGAAAACTCCAGTAGTACAGGCATCTTGAAACAACTTATATACCTTTTTATCGTCAAAAGGAATTTTTGCCATTTCTACTTTTTTACCTTGAACTACATAAATTCGAGTGAGAGTGTCTTCAATAATAGTTAAGTTTTTCAATCCCAATAAATCCATTTTTAAAAGCCCTAAATCCTCAATGGAATGCATTTCATATTGAGTGATGGTGGTATTATTATTTTGAGTGGGGTGTTGGATAGGGATAATGTCGTCTAAGGGCTCGGATGAGATTACCACTCCGCAAGCGTGGGTTGAAGCGTGTCTGGCGCATCCCTCCAATTTCTTAGAGAAGTCAATCAACTCCTTGGCTTGTTGGTCGGTTTCATAAAATTGGCGAAATTCGGAAACCCTTTCTAATGTTTCTTTTAGGTTGAATCCAAAAGGAATGGTCTTAGCTATTTTGTCGCAGAAATTATAACTTAAACCCATAGCTCGGCCGGCATCTCTAATAACCGCCCTTGAAGCCATTGTCCCAAATGTAATAATTTGGGCAACCTTATTTCGGCCGTATTTCTCGGAAATATAATTTATCACTTCATCTCTTCTTCTATCGGTGATATCAAGGTCAATATCGGGCATAGATATTCTTTCCGGGTTTAAGAATCTTTCAAAAAGTAAATCGTACTTCAAAGGGTTTATTTCAGTGATGTTAAGGAGATAAGAAACAATCGACCCCCCGGCGCTTCCTCTGCCCACGACGACGATTCTATTTTTTTTGGCCCAGTTAACAAAGTCCTGGACAATAAGAAAGTAAGAGGCAAAGCCGGTTTTACTAATCACCGAAAGCTCATATTCTAATCTTTTAACTGCCTCGCTCTTATCTTTAATTTGGTCCTTTTTAAGTTTTAACCCCTCGTAGCAAAGTTCCTTTAAGTATTCGTTATCCGGTTTTCCATTCGGGGTTTCGAAAGAGGGGAGTTTTATTTCATTCAATATAAAATTGAAGTCGCAAAGGTCAACGATTTTTTGAGTATTTTCAATGGCCTCGGGAATGTCCTTAAAGGTCTCAATCATATCTTGAGGACTCCTAAGAGAGAAATCATCATTTTTCATTGTTAGCCGTTTAGGGTCGTTTCTTTCGGCTCCGGTGTTAATTAACATTAAAACATCTTGGGCTTCGGCATCTTCCGGTCTTAGATAATGAACATCGTTAGCCGCCACTAAAGGAATATTCAATTTTTTAGAAATATTGACTAATTCCTTGTTGACTTTTTCTTGCCCCGAAACATTAGGGTGATTTTCAATTTCTAAATAAAAATTACCGGGACCAAATATTTCTTGATACCTTAAAGCGGTTTTCTCCGCTTCCTCTATATTGTTATTGAGAATTAAACGAGGGATTTTCCCTTGGACACAAGCGGAAAGACCGATTAGCCCGGAACTATATTTTGCCAATAAGTCCTCGTCTATTCTTGGTTTGTAATAAAATCCATCAAGATGAGATTGAGTAACCAGTTTAACTAAGTTTTTATAACCATCTTCGTTTTTTACTAAAAGGACCAAATGGTATCTTTTATCGTCAATATTTGGCCTTTTTTGAGTCATTTTCTCTCTTGCCAAATACATTTCGGCTCCAATTATTGGCTTTATTCCTCTTTTCTTTGCCTTCTTATAAAACTCAACCGCCCCATAAAGGACTCCGTGGTCAGTTAGGGCTATTGAGTCCATGCCCAATTCTTCCACATAATCCAAAAGGTCGTCAATTTTTGGTAAACCATCTAATAAACTGTAGTGAGAATGAACATGTAAGTGAGTAAACTTAACCATAAAGTGTAAATAGAAGTTTAAGATAAGAAAATTTCAAATCACAAATCACAAATCACAAACAAATTCTAAATAATAAATTATAAATTATAAATGGGTTTAGGATTTAGGATTTAGAATTTGATTAGACATTAGGGTAATTAGAATAATTAGAAATTTTATTATTTGATTATTTCCTTATACTCTACTCCTCCCAATGTCAAAGTTCCTTTAATCCGAGATGTTTTTAGAATTAAGTTGCCCTTAATCTTAGTTGATTTCAGGTTCACATTTCCCCTAATAAAAGCATTAAAAAGGTCCAAATTCCCCTCTATAAATCCGCCTCCTAAATTAAGGTCGCCAAAAAGAACCGCCCCTCTAAGATAAATGTCTCCTTTCACAATCAGTCCAGCATGGTAGGTATCGTTGATTTTTGTTTCGTAGAAATTAACATCTTTTTTAATTTCGGATTTAGCTAAACTCAAGAAACCGGATATTGTTCCGCCTTTTAGGTTTAATCGTCCCTCAATTTTAGACCCGACTAAATTGACTACTCCTCCCACCTTTGTTTCCTCCATTTCCAAGTCCCCATTAAGAACCCCGCCACCAAAATAAAAAGAACCTTTGATTATGGCTTCATTCAAATTTAGGTCTCCTTTAATTATGGTCTCTTCAAGATAGACAGGACCTAAAACAATAGCCGCTTCAAGGTTCAACCCTTTCTCTATCGTTTTTTTTGGGAGAGAAAAAGAAGATAAGACCTTGCTTCTGAAATTTGCCGGTCTTTCCTCTAAGGAGGCGACCCTGATTTCATCTTCAATATCCAATTGGGTTAAAATGTTTTTATTTTCCATTAGTATAGTATAAGATAAAGAAACGATTATATGTATTATAATTCTTTTTAAAGTATATGCCAAACAAAAGAAGAAAAGAAATATTTTTTGGTTTGGACGAAGTGGGGAGAGGAGCCCTTTCAGGGCCGGTAGTCGCTTGTGCCATCATAGTTGAAGGAAAATCTATTTCTAATCAATTAAGGGGTATCAGGGACTCAAAGAAAATGAGTCCTGAAAAAAGAGAGAAGGTTTATTATTTTTTAAAAAAATCTTCTCAAGCGCAATGGGGGATAGGGAGAGTTTCGGAAAAAATAATTGACAAGATTAATATTCTTCAGGCGACAAAATTAGCAATGGAAAAGGCAGTTATGTCTTTGGAAAAGAAAATTAAAAAGAAGGCGGATTGTTTGCTTATTGACGGCAATTTTAATATTAATTCAACAATTCGGCAAAGAGCGATTATTAAGGGAGATGAAAAAATTTTTTTAATAAAAATATCATCTATTGTGGCAAAGGTGGTTAGGGATAAAATAATGGTTGGTTACCATAAAAAATATTTTCAATATGGTTTTGATAAAAATAAGGGCTATGGGACAGAACTACATTTGAAAATGTTGAAAAAGTATGGGCCTTGTTCTATTCACCGAAAAACATTCAGCCCCGTGAAGCATCTCTTGTAAAAAATCTTTTTTATGATAAGGTTGAAAGTGTGTAACATGTAACATGTAACATGTAACGTGTAACGTAAAGCGTGTAGCATAAAGCGTAAAACACGAAGCGTAGGGGAGGTTAGTTTTCACTGCGTGAAAGCTCGGTAATTGAAAATTAGACCTTGAAGTTTGGGATTTTATTAGTCATTTTACATTTTAATTTTTACACTTTGCATTTCTTATTATGGCCGTTCCTAAAAAGCACACAACTAAATCAGCCAGAGACCAAAAAAGGTCGCATATTTTTTTAAAAGAGACGACTTTGGTTTCCTGCCCCCATTGCGGAAAAATGAAACTCCCTCATACAGTTTGTAAAAACTGCGGTTTTTATAAAGGAGTAGAGGTTTTAAATGTTTTGGCGAAATTAGAAAAGAAGGAAAAGAAGAGAAGGGAGAAAGAAACTGCCGCTTGGCAGAAAGAAAAAGGAGAGGAAGAAACAAAGAAAGAAAAACCCTTAACATTAGAAGAATTATCAAAAAAGAAATTTTAGATTTTATCTAAATTCTCAAGTGTAAAGTACGCGGAGAATTTAGGAATAAAATTTGAACCCGCCAAAATTTTCCAAAGGAAAACTTAGGCGGGTGTAAGAATCTGTAATCCGCCAAACCCAGCACTTATTTGTACAGAAAAACAAATTTATAAAGTTAAAACATTTGTAATACTTTTATAGAAATAAGTGCTGGGTTAGGCGGAAACATCTTCTAACATGGCATCAAGACATTTAGCTCGTTCAATAGTTTTACAAACCTTATTTGAGTGGGATTTTTATGAAAGAAAATCCGATTTAAATAATGTCTTAGAAAGAAATATAAAAAAATTCGGAGGAGGTTTTGACGAAGCGGATTTTACAAAGAAACTAATAGAAGGAATAGTTAAAAATATAAGCAAGATTGACCGCGTTATCAAACAATCAGCCCCGGAAAGACCCATTGACCAGTTAAGTATTATAGACAGAAATGTTTTAAGAATAGGCCTTTTCGAATTATTATATGAAGAAAAAAAAGAAGTTCCTTCAAAGGTGGCCATTAACGAATCCATTGAATTAGCGAAAAATTTTGGGGGAGAGGCCTCGGGGAAATTCATAAATGGAGTACTAGGGACTGTTTATAAAGAATTAGAAAAATAAAATAAGTCCGTATAAAATTATAGAGTTCAAAGAATTAAAATATTATGTTGCAGAAAGAGAAAATTTCCAAACTTGTTGAAAATCAAAAATTCCCCAATAGGGGGAAAAAAGATTTTAAGAAACTTGAAAAAAAATTAGGCGTTGTCTTTAAAAATAAGGACTTGCTTGTTCGGGCATTTACTCATCGTTCTTATCTGAATGAAAACCCAAAGTTGAATTTGAAAAATAACGAAAGATTGGAATTTTTAGGTGATGCCGTCTTGGAACTGATTGTTACCGATTATCTTTTTAACAATTATAGCAACCAGGAAGGGGATTTAACTAGTTGGAGAGCCGCTCTGGTTAAGTCGCAAAGCTTAGCGGATCTCGCTAGTAATCTTAATTTTGGCGAATTTATTCTTTTAAGTAAAGGTGAGTCAAATGATGGCGGAAAAGCCCGACAGTATATTTTAGCCGATACATTCGAAGCATTTTTAGGGGCACTATATTTGGATCAGGGGTACAAGGTGGCAAAAAAATTCATTGAGAATAATTTGCTCCCTTCTTTGTCCAAAATTTTGGAAGAAGAAATTTGGCGCGATTCTAAATCTACTTTTCAAGAATTATCTCAAGAGAAAATGAAGATTACCCCAACATACAAGGTCTTGAAGGAATTCGGTCCCGACCATATAAAATGTTTTGTTTCTGGGGTCTTTTTAGGAGACAAGTTGATTGCCGAAGGAGAGGGTTCTTCAAAGCAGGAGTCCGAAGAAAACGCCGCCGAAAACGCCCTAAAGAATTTCTAATTACTAATTGCTCTAATTATTCTAAATAAATCCCAATGCCCAAATCCCAAAAGATTAAATTAGTTATTGGAGCTTAGGGCTTGATTAAATTAATTAGAAATTAGGTCAATTAGACATTTTATTAATATGTTAACAATACGATTTTTCAAAACAGGAAAAAGGAATCAAACCTTTTTTCGAATAGTGATCACCGAAAAGAAAAATTCTCCTCAAGGAGGAAGATTTTTGGAAATATTAGGTTCTTACAATCCTTTAACGAAGGAAAAGGTTTTAAAATCCGAAAGAATCAAGTATTGGCTTTCAGTCGGTGCCCAAACATCGGATACGGTTCATAATTTATTAGTCAAAGAGGGGATTATTAAGGGTAAAAAAATAGATGTCCATAAAAAATCTAAGAAGAAGAGCGAAGAGGGGAAAGATGTCTCGGGACAAGAAGCGATTAAATCAAAAAATAAAGAGGAAAAAATCTCTACTCCTTTGCCCGTTGAAGCTTCTATAGAAAAAGGGGGAGCTACTAAGGATTCAGTTTCTTCCCCCGCCAAAGCTCCTTTGGAAGCGGAGGTGAGTAAACCGGTGAATAAGCCAATAGACAAGCCAATGGATAAACCTGTGGGCAAAGAAGAGGGAGATAAGTCCCAAAAACCCGAAAAACCGAAAAAAGAAAAAAATATTGACAAATAAGATTATTGGGAGTAATATACACTTATACATTGGGTAGCTGCTTGAAAAAAGGTCGAGCTACTGAAAAGATGTGCTAAATTGATAGATACTATGGCAAAAGATTCTGATAAAGAATTTCTTGAGTTCCTAATAAAGTCATTAGTTGACCATCCGGAAGATGTGAGTGTCGAAAGAAAAGTTGACGAAATGGGGGTTTTACTTAGTTTAAAAGTACACCCTGAAGATATGGGTCAAATTATTGGTAAGGCCGGAGGTACAGCCAAAGCAATTAGGAATTTGATTAGAATTGTTGGGTTAAAAAACCACGCTCGAGTTAATCTTAAGATTGAAGAGCCTGCTGGTGGCAGAGCCCGACCAGTTCGATCAGAAAGAAGTTCGGACATAAGTCCAAGTCCAGAAAGCAAGAAAGAGGATTTAGATGACCTCGATATCTAAGCTTCTATAGTTGTATTTTTTAAAAGTGGTGCTACTATAATTATATAGTGGCGCCACTTTTTTATATGGACATTGATATTATTACAATTTTCCCAAAGATTTTTGATTTTTATTTGAATCAATCGCTTCTTAAAAAAGCTAGGGATAAGAAAATTGTTAAAATCAAGATTCACGATTTGAGGGATTTTTCTAAGGATAAAAGAAAAACAGTGGATGACAAGCCCTTCGGCGGAGGTAGGGGAATGGTTATCAAAATTGAACCCATTTATCGATGTATTCAATCTTTAAAACTAAAAAATAATCCTTCGACTTCGCTCAGGGTTGATGGTGAGCAAAGCCGAACCATTAAGAACAAAAAATCAAAAATAATTCTATTTACGCCACGGGGGAAGAAATTCAATCAAAAAATGGCTACGAAGTTTTCCCAATATGACAAATTAATTTTGATTTCCGGCCGTTATGAAGGGATTGATGAAAGGGTGGCTAAGTATATTACTGACGAAGAGGTCTCAATAGGGGATTATGTTTTGATGGGAGGAGAGTTGGCTTCCTTGGTGTTAATTGAAACCGTGGTTAGATTATTGCCGGGAGTTATTGGTAAACCGGAATTGTTAAAAGAGAGAATAAGTAAAGATAAAGGGTTTATAGAATATCCTCAATATACCCGACCTGAAGTTTTTATAAACTCTCTTAAAAAGAAGAAGTGGCAAGTGCCAAAAGTTTTATTATCAGGCGACCATAAAAAAATTAAGGAATGGAGAGACAAGCATAGTAAAATAATTTTATAATGACTCACGATTAGATATGAAAACAAAGTTTTCATTGAGTGCTTCGTAAACTCGATTATAGTCAAAGAGAACTCCGTTCTCTTTTCCACCTTCGACTTCGCGAAGCGAAGTCTCGGCCGATGAGAGATTACTCTCATCTTGAACGAAGCCCGAAGGGCTGAGTAAAGATGAATGCGAAGCATTCATCGCTCTTGCCTGTTCGAGCGTTAGCGATGAGGGCTCCGCCCTCATCTTGACAAACTTATAATTATGAAAGAAAGTTTTCATTGAATGCTTCGTAAACTCGATTATAGTCAAAGAGAACTCCGTTCTCTTTTCCACCTTCGACTTCGCGAAGCGAAGTCTCGGTCGATGAAGGATTACCCTCATCTTGAACGAAGCCCGAAGGGCTGAGTAAAGATGAATGCGAAGCATTCATTGCTCTTGCCTGTTCGAGCGTTAGCGATGAGGGATTACCCTCATCTTCATAAACCTATAATTATGAAAGAAACTCTTTCATAATTAACCACTCGATAGCGATGAGGGATTACCCTCATCTTGACAAACTTATAATTATGAAAAAAAGTTTTCATAATTATAAGTTTGTGGGCGATGAAAGATTACTTTCATCTTAACTCGCGATTATATACGAAAGCAAAGCTTTCGTATATAATCGCTCGTGGGTGCGTAGTCCCATAGGGGGTGGGATCTGTCTGTAAAACAGTTGTTCTTTTGAGCCCCGTCGGTTCGACTCCGACCGCACCCATAATAATTATTAATAAATGATTATTAATAAATGATAAATAATCTTTTTATTTATCTGCCGAGATAGCTCAGTTGGTAGAGCACGTTATTGGTAATAACGAGGTCCGCGGTTCAACCCCGCGTCTCGGCTTATAATGATAAGAGAACTTTGTTTATAATCCCGCATAGTAGGCGAGACAAGATAAGACAAGATCTCATAGTATCTTTTTTCACATTTCACTTTGTTTGGGTAAATAATTAAAAAATTATGGCTAAAAAAAAGAAACCCTTTATAAAACTCCAATGCTCTGAATGTAAAAGAGTTAATTATAGGGTCAACAAATCAAAAGGAGTTGAAGAAAAATTAGGGCTGAAGAAGTTTTGCAAGTGGTGCAAGAAGCATGTTTTACATAAGGAAGGGAAGAAGTAGGGGAAATATTGGAATTGTTGGAATGTTAGAATGTCAGTGATTTGCGATGAAAGAGTACTTTCATCTACAAGCGAACAAAGTGAGCTTGTAAAGATGAGGGTGGAACCCTCATCGATTGACTCGCTTACGAACTTGCGGAGCAAGTGAGTGGAAAAGATTTTTGAAAAAAAATCTTTGACTTGCTTCGCAAAAACTCGTAAATAATTAAAAACTACGAAATGAAAAAGCCCGTTGATGTTATCGCAGGGCCATAGGGTAGTTAATGCCGAATAGTTGATATTTACTACTCCTGAAGATACTTTAACCAATCTTCATAAAGTTTTTTTCGACGGATCGCTTTCTCTGCCGCTTCCCTAATGATCAACAAGTCACCTTCATTTAGAGCGACAAGGACTTTTTCGGCCAAAAGATCAAAGCCGTCTTGACAATTATCTTCGAGGAAGACACTCACGAAGCGAGTATTCTGCTGATCTAACGCGAACAGAAGATGTTTTTCTGAGAACTCTTCCCTGATCCTCTTTACTAAACTTTCCGGGTATTTCATTACAACCCTCCTTTATAATTTAATTGTTTAAATTGTCATTTGAAGCCGAATATTTGCCAGCTCCAGTTCTGGTTGTATCATATCACACCACTATAATTTGTCAAGCATTTTAGAGAAAAAAATAAAAAATATGGATAAGGAAAAAGAAATAAAAAGAATAAAGAATTTGGACATAAAAGCATTAATTCTCGTGGACTTTGAAAAAGAGTGGATTAATAAAAATTCGGATTATTTTATTGGAGACATATCACAGGTTATAGAAAAAGTTAATAATCTTATTGATTTTTGCAGAAAAAATAAATATAAGGTAATATTCATACGCCACATAGAAAAGAATTCAAAAAAAACCTTTATTGAAAATTCTGAAAATGTTGAAATTATTGACAAGATTCATAAAAAAAATTCTGATACAATTATTACAAAATACAAAATTGACTCATTCTTAAAAACTAATTTGGAAAAAGAATTACAAAAAACTAAACAAATCATAGTTTGCGGGATTTTAACTAATCTTTGTGTAAGAAGTTTAATAGAGGGGGCTTATGACAGGAACTTTGATATCATCGTAATTAAAGATTGTTGTGTGTCTTTTGACAAAGAAACGCAAAAGTTTACTTTCAAGGACTTGAAAAATAATAGGGAAGAAATTAAATTTTTAAATTTAAAAATTTTTTTAAGTAATACAAAAGAATAAAAAAATAAAAAATAATTTTATGAAATTAAAAGAATATCAAAAACTTTGTAAAAAAACTGCTAAAAAATTTGAAAACAAAGAAAAAGAGATTCTAACTTGGGGATTGGGAATTGCGGGAGAAGCTGGAGATGTTGCTGGTTGTATTAAAAAAACATTTTCTCACGAAGATAATCAAAAAAATGGGATAAGAGAAAATTTAGGAGATACTATATGGTATGTGGCGATGATTTGTGATTTCTTCGGTTGGGACATAGAGGATATTTTAAAAGAAAATATAAAAAAACTTCAAAAAAGACACCCTAAAGGTTTTTCTAAAGAAACCGCCAAAAAAAACAAAAGAAAAGATTGGAACGAGTAAGTAATGTTTGCAATTATTCCCTTTGTTTTTTTAAAAATAGTAAAATGAAAAATTATAAGCCCATTCATAAAGAATTATATTCAGGAAAATGGCAAAAATTCTCTCTTTGCGAACAACTCGGGAATATCGGGAGTGAAGTCGGCAGAGCATATAGGTGGCAAGGAAAAGACAAAAATCTTTTTCGGGGTGCAGTTGAACGAGCATTAGAACTCTTTGACTTAACATTAGATGACCCTCGTTGGAAAGGAAGATTGAGAGAAATCGGTCGAGTTAGAGAAGTATTTTTAGACGCAATTTCGGGAGGAAAAGAATACAAAAGTTCCTTAAAGGACTTAGAACAATATTTCTTTCATTTTGCCTATTGCGCTAACTTAAAAAAAGATAAAAAAGTGTAAGAAAATATTATAATTTTATGAAAAATTAGGGGTGTAGCTCAACTGGAAGAGCATTGGTCTCCAAAACCAAAGGTTGCAGGTTCGATCCCTGCCACCCCTGCTGAAAAGTAAAAAACGCTGAATGCGTTTTTTATTTTATGGTAGAGCAAAGGGAAAGACGAGATTTATCTCGTAGCACGCGACGAGCGTAGCGAGAAGTCAAGATGAGAACTTCGTTCTCATCGCCTCCTGCCACCCCTGCTGCAAATTTTCGCTTCGCTCAAATTTTATAATATTATTAAAATACCGAGGTCTGACCCCGGTAATTTAATACTGGTAGGACAACGACAAAAAATGACTGGGTTAAACCCAGTCATTTTTTATTCTTCTCTAAAAAGATTGATAAAAGACAAAAAGGGAGTATTTTAAAAGAAAGAGCGAAAAATAAATTTATGGTTGATAATCTTAATAAAAAAGAAACAAATAAAGCATTAGCTTTAGCTGACTATAAAAATATTTGGACACCTTTTTGTTTTATTGACGAATCAGGAACTTTAGACATAAAAAGCCAACCGTATTTTACGGTTGGAATGATAAAATGCTCACAACCATATTACCTGCAACAAAAAATAAAATATATTAGGTCTAAAAATAGGTTTTGGTGGGAATTGAAATTTAATAATCTGAATAAAGTTAAAATAAATATTGCATCAGAAGTTTTGGACACTTTATTTGAAACAAAAAGTGTGAAATTTGCTTCTTATACAATAGACAAGAGAAGTGAGTATTTCAAAAAAGAGTTTAACGAAAATCCTTGGATTGCTTATGAGCAAATCGTTAAACAATTATTAATAGGAAATTTAGGCAAAAACGAGGTTTTAATAGTTTTAGCAGATGATATGACTGCACCAAAAATTATAAAGTTTGAGGTTAATGTTAAAAATAGCGTAAATAACAAGTTTAAAAGATTAGCCATTGCCGGAGTTTGCCGTTTGGATTCAAAAACAAATGACTTATTACAATTAACAGATTTGTTAATTGGTTCAATAAACTATGAACTACTACTTAAAGAAAAAATTATTGATAAACCATCTTTATATAAAGGAAAATTCGTGGAAAGATTTAAGGAGAATTTAGGCGTCAAAACACTAACGAATAATTTTAGAAATTATACTTTTAACATTCATTTTCATCATGACGATAGTAAATTAGAGTAAAAAGAAAAAGGGCCATCGGCCAATCGAGCCGACGCCCTTTCTCAATACTATACTTACAGTATAGTAATTTATATAACCTTGTCAAGCCCAAAATTACTAAAATCAAAATAAAAGCTCTTAAATCAAACTAACTCAAAAATTATGTCAAAAGAAAAAATAAAAAATATCGTTAATAAATTAATTATTAATTAGATGGAAAATTATAAATCCATTCATAAAGAATTATCTTCGGGAGGTTGGCAAAATCTTTCTCTTTGTGAGCAACTCGGGAATATCGGGAGCGAAGTGAGTAGAGTGCTTCGCTGGAAAAATGAAAATCAAGATAACTTCAAAAATGCCGTGTCTCGAACCCTTGAACTTTTTGACCTAACATTAGGGGACCCCCGTTGGATAGAACGATTGCGAGAAATTGCTCGAGCCAGAGAAGTTTTTTTAGATGCAATTTCGGGAGGAAAAGAATATAAAAGCTCTTTAAAGGACTTAGACAAGTATTTTTTTCATTTTGCCTATTGCGCTAACTTAAAGAAAGACAAAGAAGCGTAAGAAAATATTATAATTTTATGAAAAATTAGGGGTGTAGCTCAACTGGAAGAGCATTGGTCTCCAAAACCAAAGGTTGCAGGTCCGATCCCTGCCGCCCCTGCCATAAAATAAAAAACACTAAATGTGTTTTTTATTTTATGGTAGGGCAAAGGGAAAGACGAGATTTATCTCGTAGCGCCCTGCCGCCCCTGCTGCAAATTTTCGCTTCGCTCAAATTTTATCATATTATTAAAATACCGAGGTCTGACCCCGGTAATTTAATGTTAGTGGACAACGACAAAAGATGACTGGGTTTAACCCAGTCATCTTTTATTCTTCTCCAAAAGGATTGATAAAAGATGAAAAAGGGAGTATTTTAAAAGAAAGAGCGAAAAATAAATTTATGAGAGAAAAAATTAAGAAATTTATAAAACAATACTTAGGAGCAATAATGATTATAATTGGCACAGGACTTTGTGCATATAACATTTTTGGCTTTTCCTATAGAACTAGCTATGGTCTTCGTTTACCTGCAGTGGGAGCTGAGAAGATAGTAGGAGTAGCTTATTTTTATTATCCTAACACCCTTTTATCAATTTCAATTGGTGCTATGTTAATCGTTAGTGGGATTCTCATTATTAAAAATAAATATAAAAGTCGAGGACTTAATTAAAAAAATATGAAAAAACATCAGTACAAGATAATTTCAGTTCATAGATCAAAAGCAGAGAAAGTGCTTAACGATCTTGGGATAGATGGGTGGGAATTATGTGGCACCATTTTAGAAGGCTACGGAGAGAATGCTACGATATACTTGTTTCTTAAAAAAGAGACATAAAAATTACGGAGGTCTGACCTCCGTAATTTAAGCAGTTAATTTTAGTTAAAAAATAAAATTATGGGACAATTTATATTTGAAAATCAATGGGTTTTGTTTTTAATAGTCGCTTGGGTTATCCCTTGGAAGGGAGTGGCATTATGGAAAGCCGCTCAAAGAGCCCAAAAATGGTGGTTTGTCGCCCTTCTAATAATTAATAGTTTGGCGATTTTGCCTATTCTTTATATTTTTATTTTCAGCAAAAAGAAAAAATTAATCGGAGAGTTGGGATAGTAGGTAGTGAGCAATAAATAGCGAACAGTGGGATGGGGAAATACGGAGGTCTGACCTCCGTATTTTTTCTTCATTTTTTTGATAAATATTGATTTGACAAACATTTATCTAAAATATATACTTATAATGTATAGGTTTATATGGAATTTGTATAGGTTTACGGAAAATAAGTTTCAATTTATGGAGTCAAAATTACTAACAATAGGTCAAGTGGCGAGTATAGCTGGAGTTTCTATCCAAACTCTCCGTAGATGGGATAAATCAGGCAAGCTGGTTTCTATTCGCCAAAAAAAGGGAGACCATAGATATTATAAAAGATTTGTTGTAGAAGAATTTATTAGAGACAATACAAGTGACTTGTTCAAATCGGCTAAAAGATGGGCTGTTAGTAAATCTGAAAGCGAAATACCATCTCTTTTTTATTGCCAAGATATATCAGTTTTTCAGGCGCGATTATCAAAATTAGAAAATGATTTGGGAAAAGTAGAAAGATTGAAGAAAATGTTTCCATTAATTACAGCTATTGCCGGTGAAATTGGTAATAATTCTTTTGACCATAATCTTGGCAATTGGCCTGATATGTCGGGTATATTTTTTGCTTATGATTTAATTAAAAAACGGATTGTTTTAGCAGACAGAGGACAAGGTATTTTAAAAACTTTAAGAAAAGCAAGGCCAAAACTTTTAAATCACCAAGAAGCATTAAAAGTTGCTTTTACCGAAGTTGTTTCTGGCCGCGCACCAGAATATAGGGGTAATGGCCTAAAATTTGTTAAAAAAGTTATTATGTCAAACCAAATAAGTTTAATATTTTATACTGGCGATGCAATACTTAAAATTAAAGAATATAGCGCAAATTTAGATATTAATAAATCAAATGTCTATCTACAAGGATGTTTAGTATTAATTAAGTTTTAATAATATGACAATATACTTGAAAAAATTCGGTTCAACATTAAACAGCAGACAATTTGGCAGAGAGGCTTTAGCTGCTTTTAAGCCATCTCTAAAAGAAATTAAAAAAACTGAAAAAATTATTGTTGATTTTGAAGGCGTAATAACATTTACACCATCGTGGGGAGATGAGTTTTTAGGTTTTTTACTTGATAAATTTGGGAAACGATTAGAACTAAAAAATACTGGTAATCTATCAGTCCAAGCATCCATAAAAACCTTAGAAGAGGTTTATGGTGACCGATTTGTGATAAAACACGAAATAAACTACAATAAAAGCACCAATAAAGATACAGATTCGACAGAATTAAAATGTATTATTGATAAAAACAAAGAAACTATTTTTGAATTTACTTACGAATTATTAACCCAAGAAAATTTTCAAAACTTGAGAGAAAAATCATCAGCAGATGATTTTTATAAAGCGATAGAAAAATTTTTAATTCGTGAATTAGATAACAATACCTTGAAAGATGTATATCAAATCAAAACAAATAATTTTTGGCAATATAAATAAAACAAAGATTGATGTTTTTTACCAAAACAGAAAAATTAAATTTATTTAAGAAAATAAAATTATGGATAGAGAACAGGCTTTAAAATTATTAAAAGAAAATATTTCTAACGAAAACTTACGAAAGCATTGTTTTGCCGTAGAGGCGGTAATGGGTGATTTAGCATTTCATTTTGGGGAAGATAAAGAAAAGTGGAAGTTAACTGGGCTTTTACACGATATTGATTACGAAAAAGTCAAAGACGACCTTAAGGAACACTCCCTTATTGGCGCTCAAATGCTTCAAGAAGCAGGACTGGAGGTGGATATTTGCCAAGCCGTTAGAGTTCACAATGAAGCCCATGGAATTCTCCCGGAAACACAATTGGAAAAAGCGCTTTTTGTCTCCGACCCACTCACCGGCTTGATTGTGGCTTCCACTTTAGTTTTACCTTCTAAAAAAATAAGCGACCTTGAATCAAGGTCTATCTTGAAACATTTTAAAGAAAAAAATTTTGCTCAAGGAGTCAATCGAGAAATTATTAAAAAGTGTCAAGAATATCTAAATTTAACTTTAGAAGAACTTATAGAGATAGCCCTTAGAGCAATGCAGGGGATTGATAGAGATTTGGGTTTATAAATTAAAAAAGGCGACTTTTAGGGAGATTAATGGTATAATCTTAGCAATATGGTTAGAGAAAGGATTAATTCAATAATGAAGTTGAGTATGGAGAATTTAATTCTTTTTGTTCTCTATTCAAATGACAGCAAAAAACAAACTTTTGAAAACTTAGTTAAAAAATGTTTCGGCTGTTTCCCGGAAATTTTTTCCCTGAAAAATAATCCAAAGTGGCCAGACACCCGAAAGTTGGACCGTCCGTTAAGGGACTTAAGAGAAAGAAAATTAATTAAAGGGGGATCAAACACTTTTATTTCTTTAACGGATAAAGGCAAAAAAATTGGGCAGGAAACAAATAATCTTTTTTGCCAAAAAAAATTACTATAGAAATTAAATGAATAAGATAATAGTTATTATTGATATTGTATTAGTCGTTATCGCTCTTATCCTTAGCGTCTGGCTTTTAACGAAAGGATACCCCGATACATTAGGAAGTGTAATTAGTCCTTTTTAATAATTTCGTCTAATACCCGCCAAAATTTTCCAAAAGGAAACTTAGGCGAGTATAAGAATCTGCAACACAAGATTGTTTTCATAAAACAATCTTGCTAACATCTTCTAATATGTATTTTTCAATTTTATTAGCGGGCTTTTTCGGAGGAGTTGTAAGAGGATTAATCGGTTTTCTAAAGCATAAATTTGCCTATAAAAATGTTCCCTTTGAACTAAATAATTTTTTAGTTACGGTTTTTCTTTCTGGGGTAATAGGGTTATCAGCAGCCACGGCAATAAAAGAAATTGGTTTTAACCTTGAAGGAGTTTTTAGCCCCGCTCTAAGTTTTATTATCGGTTATGCCGGTGGGGATTTCATTGAAAACATTTATAAAATTATAATTGGAAAATCCTCGCTTTACAAAGACGAAAAAAGTTAAAAAACAATGAGTTTAGTTAAGAATCTGATTAAGAATAGATGGTTAAAGACCCCTGAAATCATTGATGCTTTTCGGCATATAAAAAGAATTGATTTTTTGCCTGAAGAATTAAAAAATTTAGCCGAACTCAATGAGGCCTTGGCAATAGGCGAGGGACAAACGATTTCCCAGCCGTTGGTTGTCGCTTTTATGCTGGAACTTCTAAAACCTCAACCCGGGGAAAAAATCTTAGACATAGGCGCCGGCAGTGGGTGGACAAGCGCCCTCCTTGCTTATATTGTGAGTAAGGAAAAATTTAATGAAAAATCAAAGGGAAGGGTTATAGCGATAGATATAATTCCTAAATTGATGAAATTCGGCAAAAATAATGTTTCAAAATATAATTTTATAAAAAAAGGAGTCGTTAAGTTTTTTTGCGCTGATGGTTCTAAAGGTTATCCCGATATCTCCTCTTGCTCTGAGCTTGCCAAAGGATTTGATAAAATTTTGTGCTCGGCGGCGGCCAAAACGAATATCCCTGTATTATGGAGAAAACAATTAAAAAAAGGAGGAATAATTGTCGCTCCGATAGATTCTTCAATCTGGTTTTTTGAAAAAGAATCAGAGAATCGTTTTCAAGAAGTAGAGTACCCCGGTTTCAGTTTTGTTCCCTTAATTAAAAATTCAAAATGATAAGTAATTTTTTAAAGATAAAAAAAACAAAGAGATTTTCTCCAATTTCAATTTTAGTTTTGTTTTTAGTCCTAATAGTCGCCGTTTTTTATTGGCAAATTAATATTCCGGTTGAAAAATACTCTCAAAAAGAAACTATTTTTAATATTAAAAAAGGAGACGGATTGTTTGACATTTCTTCTAATTTAAAAAAGGAAGGGCTAATTAATTCTAAATTCTTGTTTAATTACACGGCTACTGTCCGAAATATCCAAAATAATTTACAGGCGGGAGAATACGCTCTATCGCCGACAATGAGTATATCTAAGATATTGAAAATTATTAATCAAGGAGAAACAGTTAAACAAGAAATCACCATTATTGAGGGTTGGGGATTAGGAGATATTGGTCAATATCTTGAGAGTAAAGGACTTTTTCAAGCAGAAGAATTCTTTGAAATAGCGGGGTTTCAAAATCTTAATTATCCTAAAGCCAAAGATTCCCCCGAACCAAAAGATTTTTCTGAAGAATTCGGTTTTTTGAAAGAAAAGCCAAAGAATGTAGGGCTTGAAGGTTATCTTTTCCCCGATACTTATGAAATAGACGAGGAAGAGGGGATAGAAAATATTATTAGAAAAACATTAAGAAACTTTGATAAAAAATTTAATTTAGAGTTGAGAAAAAAAGTTGAGGAACAGGGAAGAAGTTTATATCAGGTTTTGACAATGGCGTCTTTATTGGAAAAAGAAGTAAAGACATACGAAGATAAAAAAAATGTCGCTTCCATTTTATGGAAACGGTTAAGAAATGGTTGGCCCCTTCAAGTTGACGCCAGTGTAATTTATTTAACAGGCAAAAAAAGTTTATCTTTGACAAAAGAGGATTTAGAAAAGGATTCCCTTTACAATACTTATAAGTATCTCGGTTTGCCCTTGGGCCCCATTTGTAACCCTGGTCTTGATAGTATCAAAGCAACGATTTATTATGAAGAAAACCCCTATTGGTTTTATTTGACAACTCCCGAAGGAGAAACTATTTTCAGCAAAACATTGGAG